>Ga0209783_1000043_pt1 | contig 69393 bp, 51 predicted proteins | sample WorMetfiPIANOSA1_FD_187395 | JGI IMG/M metagenome (GOLD analysis project Ga0209783, IMG submission 187395) | Marine gutless worms symbiont microbial communities from Max Planck institute for Marine Microbiology, Germany - Olavius filocauda... | ecosystem: Host-associated > Annelida > Digestive... | reverse complement strand
CAGGCTGATAGCATCATCCTTGAACCCTTGGGTGAAACTCCGTCTGGTTTTTTGAGTACTCATTGGACACCTCGCTTTCTGATATTTCGTTCTTAGCAAAGTGTCCGTTTCTTTTAAACCACATCAAGGGAGGGGTATCGAAGATAAGAGCTCTGAGCCGGTGTGATCAGGGAGACACGGAGCGTTTAAGGAGGGGTTATTTGAAGTGAGGATGTCCGAAAATATCTTCAGCTAAATCTCGGACAATCCTATGCGGGCTTCTCCGTGCCTCCCTGATTTCACCGATTTTGCTATTCTAATTGAGTAGTGACAAGGTCGATGTAAGTTAGCTTTTTTCAGATGCCTCCCAAATCTTATTATTGCCTCACCTTCCAGCTTCCATAAAAACGACTTTTGCAGTTGTAAATAAAATTTTGAAATCGAGCCACAACGACCAGTTATCGATGTATTTAAGATCCATTTTCATCCACTCAGCAAAGCTAATGTCGTTGCGTTTAGGGGCGCATTGCCACAAGCAGGTGAGTCCCGGCTTCATTGAAAGGCGCCGACGGTGCCAGAGTTCATATTCATCAACCTCGCCGGGTATGGGAGGACGCGGTCCAACCAAACTCATTTCCCCACTTAGGACATTAAAAAGTTGGGGGAGTTCGTCCAGGCTAGTTTTGCGCAGAAAGGTTCCTACGATGGGGATAACCCTGGGATCGTTCCTTATTTTGAAAACCGGACCATCAGCCTCATTGAGAGCCTCCAGCTCTTTTCTTTTAAATTCTGCGTCCGCAACCATGGTTCGGAATTTGTACACCTGGAAATGTCGTCCGTTTAACCCTAGGCGTTCCTGTTTGAAAACTACAGGCCCTCTAGAAGAAAGTTTAATGGCCACGGTAAAAAACAAAAATAAAGGCAGACAAAAAGCTATGAATATTGCAGCCAATGTATAATCCAGGGAGGTTTTTACCAGAAGTGCACAGGCATTCGGCGGTGTAGTGTGAAGTGCCATTGTGGGAATACCCAGGAACTCTTCGAAGTTAATCCGGGCCACACCAGGTTTGTACATAAGATAGTGCAGCTGCCAGTCTGGTATAATACGAACAGAGACGCCCATCTTCTCGGCCATGAGAATATACCGAGCCACCCCCTTAATCTCCTTTAATGGCATGGCAAATACCAACTCATCCACCACATCGGTCCGTAAAATCACCTCCAGATTATCGATAACATCAATCACCTTACAGCCGTTTTGGACTCGTAGTCCGAGCCTGTCAGGATCTACATCTAAGCAGCCAATTACTTTAAATCCAGCCCCCAAGCGATCACCAATAGTATCGATAGCATCAATTGCACGCTGTTGGCTGCCAACGATCAGTACACTCCTGAAATTGAATCCATTTTTCCTAAATTTTTGCAGCGCCCTATAGGTTAGTCCCTTGCTAATAGTTAGTGTAATGATGTTCAAAAGGTAAAATGTACCCAGTAAAATACGGCTGATATCGGTAATTTTCAGCAAGTATAGCAATAGCGTCAACACGAGCATACCCGTCGAAACGGCTTTCACCATATTGAGAAAGATTTCACCAAAAGATCGCCGTCTGTACGACTGGTAAAGATTGAAACCCGCAAAGCAGATGAACCATATGATGATGATCAAAAGTAATATGACATAATAGTTTGGTACTATTGTCAGTCCCCGTAGCCCATCAGGGAGAATATAGCGCTTAATAAAATAAGCAAAGATAAATGCTGACGTTGTTAGGCATATATCCAGAGTCTTATGAACCTGGTTGACTAATTTACTTTGTTCTCTTAACAATGGCGGTTAACTGTTGCAATTTAACCAAACATTAATATGGATAGTCATACCGAAATTGGTGCGACGCCTCATGACAGGTATTCGGAATCCTTAGAAACGAATTCTATCGAAGGAAGGGGGAATGTATCAATCGGGGTAATCCTAATTTTTCTAACCTAAAGGTCTGCTTATATAGGGTTTAACCTGGGTTTTATTCAATTGGGATATCAACAGTGACTTAATGGATGGTGACTATTTGAGGTTTGAGGGGTAACTACTTTTTTATACACTGCAATGGTTTGCTTATCTATTTGGGTCCAGTTGTAATCATTTTTAATCCTATAACGAAGTTTTTCTTTTTCAATATCCGTCATACCCTTGGCTATTAGATAATTCATTTTTTCTCTTAGATCAGCTATATCCCCGCTTTTGAAATATCTTTCCTCAGGCAATCCTACCTCAAGATTCGCGGGAATATTCGAAACAAGAACAGGCAATCCGTAACTCAGGGCTTCGAGCAGGGCGATAGGAAGGCCTTCATGGTATGATGGCAGTACAAAGAGACCGCTATGAGAAAAGATCTGGTTCAATGCCTCACCAGTGATATAGCCGGTACGGATAACATTTGGGGAAGCATCAATTAGTCTCTTAAGCTTCCTGCTGTATTCTGTTTCATGATCGGCATCTCCAGCTATTACAAGCTGGAAATCACTTTTGCAGCCCTGAAAAGCCTTAACCAAAAGACCCAATCCTTTTTCAGGTACAAAACGTGAAACTGTCAGGATGTAATTACCTACTCCTAAACCAATTGATTCAACGAATTCTGCAGATTTGCTTTTTTCAGGCAAAGGCACTCCATTATTAATAATTATTGATCTCCGATCACAACGTTTATTTATGATGTCAGAGATAATCTGGGAAATAGCTATAGTCTCATTCGAAAATTTACATCCCAAATACTCCCCAATTTTTAGCATAACTCTGGCAACCGGGCCCCATTTTTCCCGTTCATAATCAGGTCCGTGATTGGTCAATACGACCTTCAATCCCAATAAGCGCGCAAATGGAACCATCAATCCAGGACCTATGGCATGAATATGGAGGATATCGGCCCTAGTAAACTTGGCACAAATAACTGAAAGAAAGGTATGCACGATGGCTTCAATGCTCTTTTTACGAGGGGCAAATACATGCTTCAGCCTAACGCTCTGCCAAGTATCTAAAAATTCAGATACATAGGGAGTACGTGTTGCAAGGTAAACTTCATTTTTATTTTGGGCTATCAGTGGGTAAAGTTCTTGGCAGTGCTTTTCCACACCACCTGGAATATTTGGAATTCCTCTTGTCCCTGCCACAAATATTTTCAATTGTTAATGGAAGATCCTTTAGAGTTTTTCATATCTGATCAAGGCAGACATTGCTGCTTTTCTTCATTAAAAACTTCAATTTATTTCTTATAATCCACTTTACAGGTACACTAATTTTCTTTTTCATTGCGGGTGCAGCAGAGCCAATCATCCAGCACTCTTTTGAGCATGTTTTTACCTGTTGACGAACTTCACTTGCTTTAGTGCTACACCAAATAGCATTGAAACTCTGCCCTTTCAGATTTCCCATTACCATGGGGTTATCTGAGCCATTGCAGGGCATCACGTTCCCAAAAGGATCAAGAAAGAACACATCGGTACCAACTTCACAGGGCAGAGGCCTTTTTCCTCCTCTGACTTTGTTTGCTAATCCCATGTTAAAATAGGCTCTGAACCAATTTTTTGGCCGCCTGGTTTTCAATAATTCAAAGGCAATCTTTTCAAATTCACTAGCTATCATATCAGGTTTTTCAAAGCTATTATCATGCTTGTGGAAATAGTATGAGTTGTGAGTGGTAGCAGTAGCAAACTGCAATCTCATTGAATTGGCTATTCGGTATAGTTTTATCATATCTTTTGCATTTCGATCGGAAACTGTAATTCCGAACCCTATATCCTTGATACCCATATCATGTAATGCAAAAATGGTATTGATTCCCTTGTTAAAGCCGTTCTTAATTCCACGTAACTCATCATTCGCAGCTGGAAGACCCTCAATTGATATTCTTACACCTATTCGATTGCCAAATTTTTTAGCAAGACTCACAATTTTATTGGTAAAATATCCATTGTTGCTGATAACAAGTCGGTTTGTTTTCGAAAGAGCCTTTTCAACGATTTGTTCCAAGTCACTCCTTAAGAATGGTTCACCTCCAGTTATATTGACGAAATTCAAATCATTAGGAAGCTTCTCAATGATACTCGGAGTGAATTCATCGCTAATATTACTAGGATTTTTCCATGTGTTACACATATAGCATCTTGCATTGCAGCGATATGTAACAATTAAACATGCATCCATCCTATTTCATTACCCCATTATAAATCTCAAGTAGTTGTTCACAATGCGCTGACAATGAGTACACATCTTCTAATTTTTGTCTTGCAGCTTTTCCCATATTTTCTCCCATGGATGCATTCTTCCCTAATTGTGTCATTCTTTCTGCAAGCTGTTCGGCGTTACCCATCTCAAACAGAAACCCAGTCTTACCATCATCAATCTGCTCAGGTATACCACCTATATCGCTACCTATGATGGGTTTTCCTAGTGCCATTGCCTCTAAAATTACCATTGAGCAATTTTCGTAACATTCAGAAGGAACCACCACATATGACGCCTCTGCAATAAGCTTTTTTAGAAGAGAACCTGATATATAACCAAGAAATTCAGCATCAGAGTAATCTGAGTGGAATTTCTTATAGAGTGGACCAGTTCCAACAACTTCTAAATTAATTTCCCTATTAATTGCCTCATGTGCTTTCAGTAAGGTGTCAACCCCTTTCTCTTTTGATAATCTACCAAAATAAAGACAATATCCTCTATCATTGTAGTTAGGAACGTATTTATCGACATCAATTCCATTTCATAATATTTTGATTTTGCCCCTAGGTATGCGGTCACTAACCAGATCGGCAAGAAATTTACTAGGAGCTATAAAAATGTCAACATCATCATAGCTGCCCATCAACTTGTGCCACCAGGGTTCGAACGCCAAAAGTAGGCTCCTACTATAAGAATCCTGACATTTGGTGAACAATAGTTTAGAAAATACTTTACCATTGCACTCAGTACAAATTAGCCCGTTTCTTAATGCTAAATAAGAGGGACAAATCAGTTTGCAATCATGTAAGGTCAAAACTACCTTAGCGCCCTCTTTCTTCAGCACAGGTATGATCGCTGGAGTAATCTGGTGGTATATGTTGTGCAAGTGTGCGATTATAGGCTTTTCATCCTGCACCAGGGATTTAAGTCTTCTTACAGCCTCAAATGAATGAATGAACTTTACACCAATTTTAATCTTATTCCAGAGGCTCTTTGAACTAATATAATCAGTGTGTGAAAAAAGTGCTTGGAATATCTTGAAAAAAAATTCCTATAATCTTCCATTGAAAAATCTATAACATTCTTACCATGCCTTATTAAAAATTCTCGTTCTTGAAAAAAAACTCTTTCAGATCCTCCGTTTAAATAGAAAAACTTGTTAACTAATAAGATCTTGCTGCTATCCGTTAATAAAACTCTTACCGTTATTTGAATCTCCATAGCTAATACCATTTAGAGCAAGTACAGTATGAAAAAAATTTGTTGTGTTGATTTCACTTTCATCTGCAAATTTTTTACTTTCAATATTAGAAAGCAGTATACCAATCTCATTATGCCCTCCACTAATCAATTTATGGGTCGGGTTCACTATAATATCATTTGAATGCAAATTCCAATTAACACCGTATTGCGGTTGCATACAGAAAAGTATGTCTGGCAGTCGTCCTAGAAATTCACCATTAAACATCTCTTCGCGTTTCATTATCCATTTGAAAATTGGCTCATTATTCACTTGAATACTATCAAGTAGCTCGATCACTTTCTGTCTAGTTTTAGAGTAATCTGAGACCATGGTTCGATTGATGCACACACCACCAAAGGGATTGGTCCCTGAAAAATCTGAAGCATAAGCCTTATTATGGCAGTTTATAGTTATGTGGTTTCCCTTTTTTAACTTTTTAGCGTTAGGGATAAATCTATCAATCTTTCTGATATAGTCAGCAAGATTTTGCTTATGCATAAAGTTGAGAATCTTATTTTTCAGTTTTTCAACCAACAGCTGTTTACTAAAAATTTTCCCATCAGCTACGCTTCGTAAATATCCATGTTTTCGGAGGAGTTCATTAATATTAAAACAATGAGTGCAGCGCATACCATGACCATGATCACTTATAACGATAAGCCTATCATCAGGTTCAAGTACGTTTAAAAATTCACCTAAAATTGTATCAATAAGAATGTAGAACTCTTCAATTACACTCTCATACGGGTTAGGCCCAGGATAGTCTGGGTCTTTCGGATCACAATAGCGCCATAGAAAGTGCTGAATTCTATCCATTGTAAGAAATGTTTGGAAATATAAGTCGGGTCGGTTTTTATTCAATACTGCCAACCCAAACTTAGCTTGCTCTAAGGTATCAACAAAGGCTTTTTTTACAAACTTACCAATTGTGTTCCTATTTGGAAAACCGACGATGCCTCCTAAACTTTGAGGAATTTTGATCCCCTCTGTCCAACCCGAGTCATAAATTTGGATATTACCATCAATAAACACCGGCCCGTTTATCATAACACCGTTAACTGACCATACTGGATATGCCATGAACGGATTGATTACACATACACTTCTCCCTGCTATCCCAATTATGTCCCAAAATGTTTCTCCTCGAAAGGCTGAGGTGTCAATATTAAGCCGTTTATGGCCTTTATCAATATAGTTTACTGATTCTAAAACACCATGTTCAGAGGGATCCTTTCCTGTATAACATGTAATCCATGATGGAATTGAATCTGGAGGGAATACCGAACGGAAGGGTGAAACTTTGCCATTCTTTGCAAGTTTTTTGGTATTAGGTAGCAATGGCATCATGCTATTGATCACTTCATAGTCCATGCCGTCGACACCTAATATAATAATTCGAGGTCGACTCATACTTTTTCATATCAAGCTTATCTAAAACCCATGTTTCAATTTGTTTAGATAGGGTTTGTATACTGCATCTTCCATCAGGGCAAAGAGTATTCAATCCGTCCAATTGCTTATAATATTCTTCTCTTGCTTTAATGTATACAAAGGGTGTACCGTCTTTCTTGCGCCGGTATCCTATTCCCGCAGGTAGCTCCAAAATTATTTTGTAATCTGGAAATCTAAACCTTTTCAAATATAGAATGTTTTTGAATGCACCCAAATCTCGCGGGATTACACCAAAATTTAAAGCTTGATCGATGATAAAATCATCAATATATCTGTCGACTACCACAACCTCAGATCGTACCTCCCTGAAACATTTCAAGCATTTCACATAATAATCAATGCAGCTGTATAAGAGCCAAAGATTTCGTAGTAGCCTGTTGGTTAATAGCATTTTTTTCGACCGAGCCATAAGTTCTCTTTTATATTTTCATTTTGAATATAATTTTCACTAAGCTTGGCACTATGCTTTATTTGGATGTCCTTAAAGAAATTAATTACAGGAAGGAGTGATGGCTCCCACCTAAGCCAGATATATTCGGTTTTTACACCTTTCCTCTCAAGGTCTTGGACTAATACTTTGGCTTGCGTTGTCTTTCCACAACCATCGATCCCTGATATATAGATGATTTTCATTTTAGTGTTCAAGGTAATTGGAAATCTGCATCGCAGTTGTTTCCCAAGTAAAAGGCAAGATTTTTTTTCTATTTTTGCATATTTTTTTGCGCGGGCTATCAATAATTCTTAGCACCTCTTTAAATGAATCAACAAATTGGAGGTCTTCATCTTCTGAAAAAATATCTTGTAAGCTACCATACCTCGTTGTAATGACAGGTATGTTGCAAGCCATAGCTTCTAGAACAGATAGTGGTGTTTCAATGGCACCAGTACGGTTAGGAACCGGAAATATGTAGTAATCTGCTATGTTGTAAATGTCTGTAAGGTTATCACATATCTACTGATTATACGTATCCCTGCTCTTTCTAGAGACCTATAAATCCGCTCCTCATGATTTCTATATGTGCTGCTTACAAGAATTATTTCAGTATTTGGCCTATACCGCTTTAACTCAATTAGCCAATTTAAGTTCCGAGAACGCTGAATATGGCCTACGTGCAAGAGTATAAGTTTGTGGTTACATAATGTATATTTTTTTCGGAGGTTTTTTTTTGCTCAACAGAGTATGGCCAATATAAATTATTATTTACGCCTAATGGTATTACATAGTTTTTAATTCCAACTTTTTTTAAGTATCTTGCGTGAGATTTTGATAGGGTTATTACAGAGTCGGGCTGGAGAACTTTAATAATGAATGTCTTGAAAATATCGTACCTTCTTGGTTGTAGTGATAAAATTACAACTTTTTTGCTAGTAAAAAATTCAATTAGTTTTGCTCGCACTAATGTCAATACCGTCAACGAGGATTCTGGTATATACAAAACGATGGAAGAGCTATTCTTAAAAATTTCTTGGTAAAGATTTTGATTCAATAAAAGCTTATTGCACTTGAAATCGTAAGACCGTGACACATTAGTGGGCATATTACCATTAATAGAAAAAACTACATTAGAAGAGTTTAATTCCAATTCGGATAACAGGTTGAATGTTGTTATTTTGGCCCCCTCATCAAAAGGGCTCTTCAGTAAATCAGTTAAAATTATCATAGTTTAGCTATTAGTGTTTCGCCTGACTAAATATTAGCGGGATTACAAATTTTTGTATTCCATTACATATTGCCTTGCAGTTTCAGCCACATCGAATTGTTCTTTAACATATTTATAGCCTTTGATAGTTTTTTGCAGCATGGAAGGACTTCCGTAGTTGCTGATTATATCAACAATTTTGAGCGATAAATCTGTAATATCTCCGCATCTAAACAAATAGCCAAACTGGCCATCTTTGATAAGGTATGACGGCCCCTCGATGTTGCTAACTAGGACAGGTATTTTTGCTGCGAGGCCTTCTATAACTGTAAGTCCGAAACCTTCATAGTAGGAGGGCTGTACTAAAAGATCATAATCTTTAAGTGTAGAATAAATATACTCCCTGCTTTTGGAACCGACAAACCTGCATTTTGATTCAATACGCAACTCGCGAGACAGTCTAACAACATAATCAAAAGACGGCCCATCACCAATAAACGTTACACTTATGTTGTTCAATCCTTGAGTATTAATAATTTTACTTAAAGCATGGAGCAACAGATCCTGACCTTTTTTCTTATGATCAAACCTACTGATCTGAATTATTGAGAATGAATCATTTTTTCCGTAGGTACTTTTTGGTGGGATATTGTCGATATGAATACCATTAAAAATTAGTCTCGGCACAATGTTATACCTCTTCAAGATATCCGACTGTACAGCGGGAGAGATTGCAAAAATTCGTTCGATCTTTGAATATTGCCTACAGCTGATATGTGTGTCGTGGACAGTAGCGCAAAGTTTTGCATCAAGAAATCGCTTGAATATAGCAAGCAGTATTAAGTTTGGAGTATGAAAGTGTATAATGTCAGCTTTTTCACTTAACAGTATCCAATTAATTCTTAAAACAGTAACTATATCTTTTTTACCAGGCTTACGATTCAAATAGTGAACTCGGGTACGCATATCAAGCCGTGCAACAAGTTCTTTTTCGTAACCTAAATCAACTACAATTAATGTTACTTCTACATCCTTAATTTGCTCATTGATAATATCTACAAGCATGTTTTCTGTACCACCTAAAGACATACCCCAAACTATATGGCAAACTTTCATTTCTGCCTTCTGAATTTGAATATTGGAACGTTAGCATAGTTAGATGGTATGATTCCTGCACCAATGCAACCAGCTTTAACGATAGACTTCAAATAGTAAAAAAACTTCTTACACAAAAACAAATAGCGTGAAATAAATGGCATTTCATTATCTTTTAAAATCCTATTTATTTCTTTTATCTGTTGTAACTGATTACCCTTGCATGTCTTCTGATTCGAGTGCCAAACGAAGTATGCAAAATTCTTACTAACCATTTTGGGCTCCTGTAATTTAGACAGTCTAACCCATAAATCAAAGTCCATTGCCATGTAGTATTCTTTCTGTAGTCCGTTTACTTTAGATAAAATCTCTCTTCTAAAAAACACTCCCTGTTGCCTTACAATATCAGGATTCTTCAATGGGTTTTTGTAGGTGATTTTTGGGCTTATATCAGCTCGGCTTATACCCAGATTAGGATAACAAAATGTTATATTGCCAACGATCCAGCTTGTGCTTGGATCGTTAAAGTTATTTAAGACATCAGTGAAAATGTTATCTTGATAGTAGTCATCGGAATTGATCCATCCTATAATTTCTCCGTCGGCCATTGATAAGCCTTTATTGATAGCGTCAGCTTGGCCACCATCAGGCTCCGATATCCACTTTAAGTGATTGTATTTCCGTAATATTGCTAAAGTACAATCTTTTGAGCCGCCATCTACAATGATGTGTTCAAAATTATTATGATTTTGATCCAAAACTGATTTAATAGTTTTTTCAATAAAATTGCCTTGATTGTACGAAGGTGTAATTATAGAAATTCTCAAAATAATTTACAGAACTTTACTCTACACAAATTAGATATTATAGACGAAATCTATATATGTAATGATTCTTATGACCTAATACATTCCTAAACGCATCAGGGTGGCATGAAATACCGAGTAAAGTTGCTAGAAAAATGATTTGCGGTACATTTCCACTTAACATAAAAACACGCCCCCAGAAAAAGGAAACAATGAACCAATAAATTATAATGGAGTGTAGTATGCGAGCTTTCTTTTTATAGTATTTAAGCCCAATGTATATGATTTTAATAATTATTGTTATAAATATAAACCAGCTAAAAACACCAAAAGTTAACATGTGCATAAGATGCGCGTTGTGAGCGTCATCCAATTTTCTATTTATTCTTCGAGACAATCGGTCGTTTTGAAGGTATAATTCTTTATTTCCGAATCCCGTGAGCGGTCTTTCCTTAATGCCTTCTATTGATGCATTCCAGATCATTTTTCTAATCATCAATTTTTCTAGATTCTTAATTCTGTTTTCATTTGAATTTAAATATAAAAACCCCACGCTTAAAACAAATGCGACAAAGACGATAAAGATAATTTTTAGGCCCCGGCGGACTTTGCTGTAGGATAGTAAAAAAGAAAGCGCAAATATCAAGGATAGCATGGCACTACGTGTATCTGTAGATGCTAATATAATTAAGCAAATTGTAATATTAAACACTAAAAGGCTTTTTTCTCTTAACCCGTTTATGAATAGCAGTAAAGATATGGTAGATATCAATATCGCAATGCTTGCTATCATGGCATTGTCAGCAAAAAAGAATAAGCCCCCAACTCTAGTTAGACTATTATGCACGAAGAAGGAAATTTCACCTACTGTTCTATAATGAATAACGGAACTTAAAAGAACCGTAAATGATAGCAAGGTAGAAAGAAGTGTTAATGCTTTTTGCAATGAAATTGAATGTAAAAGTGTAGTAAGGAACAGAACACTCGCCAATGTTAGCGAAATAGCCACACCGTGGCGCAATGATTGCAATATGTCCGGCCTGAATAACGATATTGCAAAAGTGTTAATTGTTAAGAATAATAATAAGTTGCGAATTGGTAGAAAAATTCTTAACTTCTCATGTTGATGTAAAAGGAAAATGCCTATTGCTATCAATATCAGCAATGGAATAGCATTCGTTTCGGGAAGCAACTGTCCTAAATATCCAGGCCATTCTGGTATTAAAAGCAATATCACTGAATAGTAAGCTATGCAGCATACTTGTTGTTTAATATTTGAAGATTTGTACAATCCGTCAACGAGGAGCATTATAGAAGTATCTCTTATGATTTATAAAACTATTTCTAAAACCTCTTCTCACCATCTATAATTAATCAGCCATCTAATTTTAATTACCATTTTGCTCGTAGAACCACACATTTGCCCAAACATTGAATCTATAAACACTATATAGATAATGTTTTATAAAACCCCTTACACCACATTGATAGCCACCATTTCTAAAATAGTTTCTTAAAAATGATTTAAGAGGGTCTAAAATCATTTTCCAAAATGAGTAACTAACACCAAATTTTATCATTTCTTCAGCTTCGATTCTAGCATACTTACCTAAAGTTTTTGTAACGTATTTTTCTATCGTTGGATATGCATTATGGATGAGATAGAAATCTGGAGGGAGTTCTATTTTATTATTAATCGTTTTTCCTATAACTCTGAAATTCTGGTGTATCTTCTCTTCACGTTTCGAGTAATTTTCAAGATAAACACGCTGACGAAAGAATCTTGGTACCCGGTTTTTGTAAAAAGTACCGTCTTTTAAATAATCTCCAAAATATTCAAAAAGCCAACAAAAAGTTACTAAGTAATATTTATCTTCTTCAACAATTTTTTTTAGTTTTGCTCTTAACTCTTTCGTCATTCTCTCATCTGCATCAAGAACTAATATCCATTCACAAGTTGCTTGTGAAATAGCATAATGCCTTGCAGGTTCAACATACCCAGTACGTTCATGATAAACAATCGTGGCATTCAATCTCTTAGCCACTTCAACGGTACGATCAGTGCTGTACATATCACATACGATAATTTCATCTGCAAAGGCGCCCACACTGTTAATACAGTCAGCTATTTCTGTTTCTTCATTTAAAGTATTTATAACGAGTGATATTGTTTTCATAATGGTATCGCAACTAGGTCTTCTTCGACTTTTTTCAAATGGCTCAAATACTTACTTGTAAATGGTTCGCCTTTAATAGTTTTTATGGAATAGTCTAACTTTTCGCAATATATTAGAATATCCTTGATATCGTAAGGATATGGACTAAGATTTATTGTATTAATTTCAAAGAAAATAGTTGGCTTGCAACTTTTAATTAGCTTTTCCGCGCCCTTTAGGACCCAAAGTTCAGCACCTTCACAATCTATCTTAATTGCATCCACTTTGATTTGTTTCTTTGACATCCACCAGGCATCAAGCGTATTGCAATCAACATCTACCAGTTTTGTTTTTCCGGCTCTTTTCGTGTCAAAAAATCCGTCGCCAGAAGCATGCTTATGTTGATGAATCGAGAATTTATTTTCCCCTTCTTTGTAGGAAAGCGCTTTATCAGAAAGAATAATGCTATTATATAGTTTATTAGCAGAAATTGTTTTTGAAAAAAGTTTATGTTGATGTGGACCTGGTTCGAAAGCATAAATTTTCGCTGATGGTATCGCTGCAATTACATTTAAACTAATTAAGCCAATGTTCGCACCAACATCAATAAAAACGGCATTCCGCAAACCAACTAACCTTCTGACAATTTCGGAAGTAACTTCCGGTTCGTATGTCTTACCCCTGATGATGCGATGTATTAAACTGGTCCCTTTGGAATAATGGAGCGCAAAATTTTTATAATCCATCGATCGATTTTTTTCTCCGAATACTTCTTTTGCATAAAAAGGCAAGTTGTATATACGGTAGGCAAAAGGACGGATAACTTTAGGTAGGAAATATTTCAGCTTCCAAACTCGAAAGGCACTTACACTATTTATAAGCATACTCAAACGATATTGGTACTTATTTTTTAGTGTTTGTACGACTGTGCTATTACCACTTAGCTTTTCTATTAAGCCTATATCTTTAATATCCTTTGCTTCATTCCTATTACCCTTCATTAATTTAACGGTCTTTAGGTAAAGAAATTTGATGCCATCATAATAAAAATAATATTTTGGGTTGAAGATTAAATTACTAAGGTCAGAATCATGATACCTTAGCTGGTTTTTATGGCTGTTAATTTGAGACCATGTTGGATTAGGTAGAGGCTCGCCATAATGGATATAGTCAATATCGTAAGTATCTCTCATTCCATATGCTGCTAAAACTGCACCGGAATCAATACAGTAATTATCTTTATTCTTTAACTCGATTAACTCTTTATATACCTCGAATAGTTTTAAAAAATTCTTTCCTTTAAATGGGTCTGCATAGTTGAGGAAATTGACACTGTTATCATTTAGTATTTGCTCAGCTATTCTAATCGTCTCTGAATGGGTATCATTAATGTGAATCGAGTGTTTTCCTAAACCAAGTATGTTAAGGATGTTCTCTTTAATATCCACAATGCAATTTGTAGATTTTGCAGTGAAGATAATAAAGGTCACTGATCGGTTTCCTAAAAATCGCTTCTTTAGATGCATTGCTAATCCTTGGGTAACTTGACCATCTTTTCCAACCCATTCTTCTCCTTTATATAATTGTTGCAATAAATTTTGCCGGCCGATCATAGTGAATCTTACTTTTTTTGAATATATAACATCACCGACAGTTTTAATTAATTTGACAACTTTCGAATACCCGTTTTTTGCTACTGGGAATAATACGGCAATAAATGTTTTTGGATTAATTTTACAAAATTCTAAAGCGGCATAATCTGCAAAATTAGGGTCTAAACCTCTTTTCAAAAAGTAGTTATAATCGTATATTTTAGCTTCGTTATCAAAGCTTACACTACTTATTGCTTTTTTATAATATAGACAAGCGGACAGCCTATGGGCACCATCAATAATTACGTGATTCTTATCGACTGGCACTAAACCTCTGCTTTCACAAAACCCTTCTTTGCTTATTGTATTAAGGATATTTGCAAAGCTATCTTTAGACTTTTTTAAGGAGTTTTTTCCGGAGTAATCTCCTTCAATAAAGCCGCCAAACGCCATTAGGTGCTGAGCGTACATTTTAGATGCCAAATCTTCGGCAACGCGCATATCCTTGTGAAAAGAGTATATATACTTAATAATTACATCGAACCTTGCTCCGCACATTAAATCTACGGGATCTAACACTGCAATTTTATGTGTATCTGCTATTTCAAGTTTATCTAATAGGTAAGGATTTATTGAATTAATGACTTCTCTTTTATTTGCAATTCTTTTTTATATTCTTTTCATAATTTAGATATCAGTCTTTCTAATTGCTGGTGTATTGTGATATCGTAAAAATTGCCCAACACCAAACTGACAAATATAAGAATACTTTTATAGGGCTTAATCTTACAACTTTCTGGTAGGAGTAGAATATTACTTCATTTATAACATTAGATATCATGCCGATACCTACCCATGTGATAATTACATGCTTTAAGGAATAATTTGCCGCAATCAATATCCCAATAATAGTAATTATCGATCTTACAGTGGTGTAATATGTATAGATTCGCGCAAAACCTAATATTTTACTAACTTCGTTATTCAGGCTGCAAATATATGCAGTAACTATACTGACACTAAATACCTTCGAAACTGGAATTAGAGCATCCCACTGTGGGCCTAGAATGATCGGTACCACAATTGGCACAAGATAATAAAAGCAAAGAATGTATAGAACCAGTATCAGTCCCGTAATAAAAACAAATTGGTAGTACCGGCGATTTACATATTCTTTGTTATTTGGACTTTGTGCTAAATCAGTAAATACCACTTGTTGAATTTGGTATACAAACGCTGTAGGCAAGAGATTAACGAGTTTTTGGCCCATTCTGTAAAGTCCAAGGCTATGTGGTATGAACTCTTTCCCAATTATTAAAGCATCAGCTTGTAGAACCAAGAAACCAGCTAATCTCTGTATAATTATCTCTTTCCCGAGTACGAATAAATCCAAGAATCTTTCAAAATTTCAATAAAACCGTTATTTTATAGGTGACTTATACCAAAAAAGAATTACTACGCCTATCTGACCTGCTAAAGCGCCTAGAACAAGTGCATAAACTCCATATCCAGAATAGGCTACGAACAATCCTACAGTTCCTACAAGAAATGGAGTTATGATTTGGCGAATCGCTAAGATTTTGTAGTTCTGTTCTTTTAGATATTTGGTAATAAGTGGATCAATGAACGAATTGCAAATCAATATAAGACCAATAATCGGCAATATATAATTATATATATCGTTGTTAAAAACAGAGGCAACAAACTTGGCACTAATGATTACAATTATATAGAAAATAAACGATAGTACTAGCATTATAGTAAACTGGAGGTATATATCATTATCATTACCCTGCTGAACAATTATTGCTTGTGTAAGACCAAGATCTTTGACTACATCAAATATACATATCAGCGCCATTGCGATACCAAACACGCCGTAGTCACCTGGCATGAGTATTCTGGCAATTATAATTTGTAGGACCGGACCAATCAGCTTTGATGCTAAGTTTCCGCATACGTTCCATCCAATGTTTCTAACAATCCTGCTATGGCGAGCTTTAAAAAAAAAGTCTATTTACCAAACTCGCAGGTAGAATATATTGCGAAATTTCAAGCGACATGGAAGACCATTAATAGATCAGATAGATTCTTCAATAGATTTGAATTCATTTTCAACAAAGCACTTTACCCGATAATTACTTCCACATAATCTCGGAACCTTTCTTGCAAATCCTGAAGGCGCATATATCGCATGGCAATGGGTAAATTTTCGGATAATTTCAGGGTTTGCATCGGTTTTACATTTGTACGGCCAACAAATTCCGTTTTTACCAGAAAATTGATATCGCCTTGTACGGCCTGACCATAAAGATGGTCGCCTTTTACAGCTACGGGAATATTGAGGCCCTTTTGCTTTATTTTACACCAGGCGTTGTAAGGATTCGGGTAGTGAATTAAATTACGGTTATGTAAATGGATCTTACGATTTTCAATTTCGTTTAATTGAAAATCCTCTACTATCACGTTACGGCCTATAATTGGATCGTAGGCGACTACCCCTCCTTTCTTAGGATTTTCAGGATCGGTTGCGACTATTTCCAAGAGCATGTTATACCCCTGCGTTGCTTTTTTAAGAGATAGTGCAAGAACTGGTATGTCGATAGCGCTGGTTAGATACTCGAGATCTTCAATATTGCAGGAAACTTTGACGTCCATTCGCTTTAACAATTCACCGAACGCTCTGCTAGACAGGTATTGGGCAATCCCACCCTCGCGAATGTGAAAGATTTCATTATCTGCCGTCTGCTGCATCGCCATCTGGCCGTGGTTATGGTGAAGTTCTGGGGAATTTCCATCATAGTATAAATGGCCTCTGACGACATTGATTCCGAAATATGATTTTTGGATCATGAAGTAGACATTCTGACGGCTGAAGCCAAAAAAGGCGTTCTCCCTGAATTCGGCAATGATTTCCTTGGCAGAGCATTCATTGAGAATTATTAACAGGTGCTGCCTGCCAAGGACCTCCTTAGGGTCATAACCCCGCCGATTGGCCAACCGGGTGATGTCAAATGAAAGCTGAAACATATGACGGGAGCCCAACGCCAGAGGCAGCAGGTCCTCTGGTGAGCAACCTGCAGGGGATAAGAATTCCTCAGGCCCAATTGCCGTTTCGGTAACTCTGGTTACCAAGCTAGCAATTTTTTCCAACGAAAAGGGCACAGCCAGGTTGATTAGGTAATTGGTCCCCATACCTAGGCGGGTGGCTTCCCCGGTCGCGGTGTGTTCCGTTAGAATTCGTCCTGCCAAGATAGAATCTTCTGCTTGTTTCAACTCCGCCATGCTTAAGCGTTCTTCATCCAGGAGCAAGATATTACGCGGTGGTTCAAGAGCATTACTATTTTCGTAAGCGTTAATCTGGTCAAGGTCTGCAGCGACCCTGGCGACTGATGTATATAGGGCCAGCTTCTCTCGAAATGTCTCCAGGCAATACGCGGCATAATCCGTGAACTCGGAAAGCATGAGAGGGCTTTTCACCTTGAAGATTTCGTCTGGTTCCAGTCGGGCCGAATGGAATACTGACATAGCTGATCGCTCTGCGCTTATATCTGTCAAATACGGTTGTGATACAGAGTTCGTTGCTAGCCTCATACCTGAGGAGAAAAGATTGTGAATGCCGGATAGTCCGCGTATCAACCGGATTTTACCTTAATGATCCGGCAATTCCTCAAACGGACGCGTGATAATGAAGTATCGAACGGCTATTCTTCTATCCCCTCCCCTGCGGCGCTCAAATGAGGATAGAATAGTTTTATGCTCCTTGCGGCGGTCCGGGCATTTGATCTTCTCCGGCTTTGATGGATTCGCTAACTTCTGCTTAGATTTTGACATTCAGAGCCCTCTCTCTCTGTGGTTGCAAGGTATCCTGAGTTTGGAGTGTATGATCGGCCTGGTAGCATCCTTCCAAGTGGTCGCTATGAGCATCCCCGCAACTGCACGGATTAGGATCTGCGGGGAACCGGCATGACAACCAGAGCGATCAGCACGACGAACAGCATCGCATTAGCCGGGATATGAAGATTGAAGTCAATGATACTGTGAACCAAGATTGCCGTAATACCGGCCATGGCCCCCAAGCATATTCCCCGGGATAGACGGCTGGAAGTCTTTAGCTTCTCGAAGCCTTCCCGATAGAAAATCCAGGCCAGCCAAGCAATAAGGGGTATCACCAGCAAGCCACAGTCAGCAATAAACTGGAGATAATCATTGTGGGCCATTGTAAACCGCCGCCCCAATCCTGGCGGCTGGTACTGGGTAAAGACATCCGCAAACGTCCCCGGACCGGTTCCCAAGGTGGGATGGGCCGAGATCAAACGGTAAACTCCTTGCCAGGCAACCACCCGGGAATGGAAACTGGCTTCTTCTTCCATTTCCATGATCGATTTCACTCTTTCGACCACCGGTGTGCTGGCCAGGATAATAAAGGCGCCCAGGACCAGCCCTACAACCAGAAACATCAAAATTTTGCGACTCTTGAATCGGCGGTCGGCTACCAGGACGGTAGCCATAAAAGTGAGGCCCAGCAGCAGGGCTATCCATCCACCACGGGAAAGGGACAGAATGTGGGCACATATCATCAGCAGGGCAATATAGACCAGCAGCATGAGTTTACTTAGACGCAGCTGTTGTATGAATAGACCGAGCAACAGGGGCAGCGCCATCTCCAGGTAGCCAGCCAGGTGGTTGTGATTTCCAAAGGTTGCAGCCAGGAAATCCGGTTTGTACTTGAGTTCGTTGTATTCCCACCAGGGAAAAGGATTCAGCCCGAAACGTTTGCATATCCCAAAAACGGAGAGAAAGAAGGCAACCCCGAGAATAATGGACACAATCATGCGGAGTTGCCGGCGCGTGACGGTGGTTTGGATGATAAGGAAAAACAGCCCCAGGTAAGCCATAGGCAGGATCAGGGCCTGTAAGCTGATGCTTCGATGAACTGAAAAAAGAAAGGATAAGATACAGAGCCCCAATCCAGCCAGGATGGGCCGATCCAGCACGGTCGGTATCCACTGCCAGTCCCAGGCAAGGCTGCGTGAAATACAGAATGCCGCTATTCCGATGACAATCACCATGAAAATTACCAACTGAGACCAGGGCTGCACCGCACCCCTGGCAAGCGGGGAGAATACCAGTAGGAAATAGATACAAAATACCGGGATCAATCGTAAAAGAGACATGAGAATGCCGGATTTTCCAGAGTTACGAACGTTGACCGAGGGGAGGTAGACATGCGAGCTTGGCCGGGTCGGATATATACAGTCTATCTCGCTACGCTTGACCTGTTTCCCGGCAGAGTAAAGCATTTCTTGGCTTGTTTTTTTTACGACAGGCTCCCTAACCATTCCTATTCCAAGTACTTGTCCAGGGGGCTGGCCGGGGGAAACGCCGCAATGAATTTTGTTCCCAGGGTAGCCCCGCCCACCGTTTTGACGACTGCCGATTTCTTTATACTCTTGGCGGTCTCAGCTTCAAACTTGATGAATAAATCGACTATATCACCGGGTGCGAGGTTGTGCTTCTCAAGCACTTCCATTTGCAGACCGAAGCGGGAGATATTACTCACATGCATGTGGTTGACCTCCCTTTCACCGGTAAGATCCCGGTGCATGTAAACACCCGGAAAGGAAACTGGACAACGGTCCGATCTTCTCATATCCGGACGCACATCAAACTGCTGCCCACACTCGCACACACCGCTTACAGCCAGTTTACCCGAGCTCGTAATAGCCGGCGAGACAAGCACAGATCGTTCTTCTTTACATGCTCGGCAGGTGAAATCCACTTTCTGCGGTAGCTCGAAGAAAACTTTCTGTATATTTTCGCTCTTCTCGGTGTCCAATACAGGCGCGACTTTGTTGAGGCTGAGGTCAAGGTTGTTGCGCAGCAAAGTTTGATTGTAGAGCTTGTATTCAATCAGCGCCGTTTCAAGCGACTTATGCCTGGTCTGGGTATAGGCCCAAATACACACCAGGCAGCCGAAGACCACCATGCGTCTGAGAAGCGGCAGAGGTTCGGGTTGAACCAACTCGTTGATAAAGTTTACACCGCTGTCCGAATATTGATTAAAAACGGCATCCAGCAGCCAGTACAAGCAGCTCAACCCAATCACAACCAGCAAGGGCCCTGCGTTTTTACCTTTGAAAATTTTCACTGGCCCACCTTTTTTCGATAGCATTTAAACAGATTTACATCTGAGTCCAACAGCAGCTATTGACGCTTTCCCATTCACCAGTCGATCCTGCCGCCGTTTGATTTTCCTCGATTCGCGTAGAGCCCGACGCCATCATATCGGACTGGCTTCCACTGCATCATTGATGGGCGGCGCCTCGTCACCAAGCGGCGTCTCAAACGTTGGCGTTGTCGCCGGCTCAAAGGCTTCAGGCTCCGCGGGTGTCGCGTCCTTTTCATCGGGCGTTGCATCCGGAGACTCAGCCGGGGGCTCCGTCGGAACGGCCTTTGAAGCAGCATCACTAATGGCATCCTCAGCCTGTTTGATGGCCTGATCTGCGGCAGTAATAGCGGCGGCCGCTTCCGTAACGATTGACTCGGAGGGGTTATTTTCCGCCATGGTGACCGCCTCGGTTTTGGCTTCTTCCGCACTGGTTTTGGCGGCTATGGCTACCTCTAAAGCAGCCTGGGCTGCCGGGATCTCACCAGTCTCCGCTTTGGCCTGTGCATCAGCTGCCTTGACAGCGGCAGCATTGGCCACAACAGCCGCACGCTGGACGACGTGCAATTCCGCCATTTCTGCGGGTATTTCGGCGGCCACGCCATCCAGAAATTGTCCTATCGTAAAGCTGGCCCCCCCTTCCGAGAACTGAATATAGGGCTGACCGTCAGCGCCAATGCTCAGGACACCGGCAGTTCCCCGCAATCCGGCTACCGCGGTGGGCGTTTCCAACTGGATCTGCGACTTTGATTGTCCGGTATTGAAATTGAGTCGTCCCAATAGCAGCCGAATCCGTCTTTCGATCACTGTATATCTCTTAAAAAACCCCTTTGTCCTGGTCTGTTCTTTAATCATCAGGTTTGAATTGCTGGATATGGCCATCACGGCGCCATCATTAAAAATAACGGTTGCCCGACTGGCGGCCCTGGTGACAAGCCGGTCCTGTGAATAGAGTAAAAGACCGTTCTTAGGTTGGACACCCCAGTTCCCCTGGCTTTTGATTAAGACGGTACCAGAATAATTGGTAAGCCGGGCGATGGGTTCACCCGCAGCCGCTACCGGCACGGAGAACATATGCAGCAACCCCGACACTAATAAAATGCCCAGCAGGCTTCGCAAGCTGTTATTAAGAATTCGCATTGTATTTATTGATGTCATGTTTCCCTCCCGGGTTTGCTGCTTATTCAGCGTGTTAGGTTTTTTCCGTTGGATGGACAGGTCCGGCAAAAGTATTTCAGAGCAGGTCAGCATTGGTCTGATGAGAGCCGCGGAGTCTTAAAAATGCCTGTATCCCGCGCATAGTCATTGTCGCCAGATATAGCTCCGCCTGGTGAATTGCCGGCCTGGCCGCCACATAACTCCTCGATTTTTTTAAATTTTTTTGGGGATACTCAAGTTTCGCTTCTATTCAAAGACTGTTTTTGAACCAGCTGCATCAATCTTCTTTGGTAGTGCTTGTTTTCCGGTGACAGCCTGATCGCCTTGGTATAATTCTGTACAGCGCGTGGTTGGTCCCCCAGTTGGTGATACCCTTCTCCAATTTGTGCATAAAAAGCCGGTACGTCCGGTCTTAGACGGGCAGCTCGTCGCCAGTCTCTGATCGCCCCGACGAAATTTTCCAGGTGCCACCGAATCCAGGCCCGCTGGTTAAATATCCAGGGACTGGGCTCCGGGTAGTATTTTAATGCAAGATCTGCTTGCTTTTCAGCGCTCGAGAACTTTCCCTGTTTCTGGAGTGCCAGAGCAAACAGGCGACGGTTGCGACCATTTTCAGGCGCATAAACAGTGGCTCTCTGGGCATCCAATTCCATTGCATCCCAGTTTTGGGTGTTGCGGGCAATGATCGCCAGCCAGTAGTAGGCCTCTGCCAGGGGCGCCCGGTCATTGACATTTTCAAGGACTTCTCTAGCCTCGGCATAGCGATTCAAATCAATCATTGCGCGGGCGGCCAATATATCCGCTTTATGTGGCAGCACCAATTTGCGGCCGGCATCCAAATAAAACCGAACATAAGCTTGCTGGAAACCGGCGCTGCGGTAGCGGCTAAATAAGTACTCCAGACCTCGGTATCTGTCCCTGCTGCGCTGCACAGCACTGAAAAATGCCTGGCGAGCGCCCTTCTCATTGCCGACCTGCATGTACAAGCTACTTAGATGGGTGTACTCACTCGCTTTGATGTATCGAGAGCCCGTGTTCAGCGCCTGCCTGAAAAGTACCAAAGCGCCAAGCCATTCGCCTGCCTGCTCCTTGATATGTGCCAGGGCTGTCAGGGCGTCCCTGCGGTCTGTGCCCGCGGCGACTGCCACAGTAAGACCTTCTTCAGCTGCCTTTGCCAGATCCGCTGTCCAGTAGGCTTCCTTTCTCAGATGATAAAAGCTGCGCGGATAAATCCGGCATAACTCCCGGATACTCTCCTTTAGACGGGCACCATTTTTTAGACGGTCGAAATGGTTGGTAAACGCATAACGATAGCTGATGCCATTGGGCCGCAGCCGAATAGCCTCATCGAAATAGAACTTGGCCCTTCCCGGGAAGGCGTTGTTGCTGGGCCCTGGAAAGGCCGGCCGTTCGTTTGCGAGTTGCCTGGCTTCCAGACGTGCAGCTACCCGGGCCAGACGGTAGGCGGTATCGGCATCCAGTGGATTGAGTCTCTGGGCCGCTCCGAAAAACCTTGCGGCCTCTAAATTCAGTGTAATTGCCTCAGATCTGCGGAATTTCCGACCGGCCAGTTCAAATAGGACCTCACCCTGGGCTTTTCTAACCCTGAAGCTGTTGGGGTTGAGTCGAGCCGCTTCTTTCAGATACTGCGCGGCCAACCCGAAATAGCCCTGTTGACTGGCAACCTGCGCCCGGTCGCAGTAGACATCTACCAGCAGCTGCATCCCCAGAACATATAGAGCTGCACCGGTGATCGCGGCGATAAAAGCCGCTATCCCCCAACGGACCCCGGATGATTTCGGCGCCGTTCCAGGGACCGGGATGCATGGGGGCCTGCGTCTGTCGTCTATGGTGGTTTTTGCCAAGTTAATATCCTTGCGCAATCCAGTTTCAACGAATACCTAAGCTTGCTCACCATAGTATTTCGCGTAGTATTTCTGGTGATACTGGTAGTAGGTATCCCGTTTCGTATTCACCTGGTTCAGGACCACTCCCACAATATTTGCCCGGGCATGCCGCAGGTGATCCACCGTGGCATTTACAAGGGTACGCCGAATGCCGCCAGCCTTTACTACAAGCACAACCCCATCCACCTGGGGCGCGAGTATAAGTGCGTCACTGGCCGGCAGGATCGGGGGCGAATCGATGAGCACCCGGTCGAACTTTTTTGTTAAATTTTCCAATAAAAAGGCCATCCGCGTGGAGCCGATCAGTTCGGATGGATTGGGCGGCACCTTTCCGGCCGGCAAGAGGTAGACGTCCGGGGTATCCGTGGTAACAACGGCAGCCTCGATCCGGGATCGGATAAAAGGCAGGCGTTCTTCGCCAAAAACCACGCGCCAATACATCTTCTCGAAATCGACAGGGTTGAAGGTTGCCTGCTCCAGTTCGCGCCCTGATATCTCCATGAAATGATACTGCCCACTGCTCAAACCCACCGCTGTCCGAAAGCCCTCGAGCATGTTCATCGACAGATAGCCGGTCAAGTCGTCCGGCTTCATGCTGCCGTTGTTCAACAGGATAAACCAAGCCTCTGACCGGTGACGGCCTGTTGCTGGAACGCCTGATTGACTTGGTCGCTGGTAACAAGATTCTGAGACACCAGGACCTCGCCTAAGCGTTTATGATCTGGACGAGTCGTCCAATACAAGTCTTTCAACCGGCCGTTGTGAAATAGAAGTTCGATCATTTCACCACCGCCGACGAGGACCAGGCAACCAGTCCTCTTTTGCATGGCGATCAATCGGATCAGGTCACTGGGGCTTAAATCTTCGAGCTTCCCGCGTTCGATTTCCTTATTGAAGTCCTCGGTAATCAGCCCAGTTAGCCCGGCAGTCGGCTTGGAACGAAACGCGCGGCTGAGGGCCGGATTGCGTAAATCCGCATCAACCATCAGAACCGATTGACCGGCTTTGGCCATGGTATAGGCCAGGTTTGCAACGATGTTGGTCTTACCCTCTTTCTGGCTGGCACTGGTCAAGAGCAGGCTGTTATATTCCCGTTCCAGAAATGAGAGATTGACGTTGGTCCGGAAGGTCCGGTAGGACTCCGCAAAACTTGAGCTTCCGGGATAATTTTTCAAAAACGCATGCTCGTGGCCATTAACGCGTTGGGGCGGCTTATTTTTTCCAAAAAGCATCGCGCTAAGTCTCCGACAGTGGATTGTTTATGCCTGGGGTCTCTCCAGTGCCGACTTTGGCTGAATCCGCCAGCGGGATTACCGACAAAACCGGTAACCCCAGATAACGCTCGACGTCTTCTCCGCTACGCAGAGTCTGGTCGGCATATTCGCTTAAAAAGGCCAGTCCTACGCCGGTCATGAAGCCAAATATGACGCTGAAGATAAAGTTCATTTTCTTTTTAGGTTTCACCGGCAAAAGGGGAACGTGGGCTCGGTCAGCAATACGCACATTGGGAATATCTGACTTGTTGACAATATCCGTCTCTTTAATCTTGGCCAGCAAAGTATCGTAGAGCCGCTGGTTGGTATCCACATTGCGATGCAAAATCGCATAGTGCAGCTCTTTTCGATTCGTCGCCAGGGCATCGTTCTCGAAATCCCCCATGGTTTTATGCAGAACATTTTCCCGGGCTATCAGCACCGACCGCTCCACTCTCAAATTTTCGACCTCCTTGTCGATCTCCTCCTTGAGCTTTTGCCGGGTGTTATCCAACTTGCTGTAAACCTGAATCATGCGGGGGTGTTTCGATTTATAGACTTTGCTGGCCCGGCTGGCCTCCAGTTCGATATTATGCATTTTGGTAAACAGGTTTTCGATCATGGGATTGTCTATTATGGAACGGACATGGATGATGTCCTGTCCGCGGTGGCCGCTCTTTTCGAACTCGTTTAGTTTTGCATCCAGTTCCAGGCGCCGATTGCGGGTATCAAGGTAAGCGTCATTGAATTCCTCTATCTTCTGCGTAATCATCTTCTGCTTGCCTGCTATGGAAAAAAGCTTTTCGGACTCCTTGTATTCCTGGAACTCTCTTTCAGCATCCTCGAGTTTCTTCTTCACTTCATAAAGGTGGCTGGTCATCCAACCCAAAGTGTCCTGGGAGGATTTTAGGCGATTCGCAATGCTGTATTTGATGTAGTTTTCGGCGAGTCGGTTGGCGATGTCACGCGCAACAACCGGATCGTAATCTTCAATACTGATTTTTAATAACCGGGTGTCCTGCACTTCCTTGATTTCTATGTTCTCGGCCAGGCTGTCAGCCAGTAGGGTCATTTTTTCGCTGCCGCTAAGATATTGTTTTTCGCGTCCCAGCAGTAACCGAATGTTTTTTTTAATGCCGGCCTTCAATTCAGCCAACAAGCCTGGCTGCAGATTCCGGTCTTCGCGGTCCAATGCCAGGTCCCGGATGGTTTTGATTAATACCGGCTTGGACGTAATCAATTTAAAATGCGTATTGAATGTCAAGGACTGCGATACATAGCTTTCGAAGTCTACCCGCTCCCCGGTAAGCGGTGAAATGCTGTTCTCCTTATCGATTATCAGAGTAGTGGTGGCCTGGTAGACCGGTTTCATCAGGTACGTAACCAGGGTCGTGAGGGTGATGATGATCATTGCTGTCATAATGATGACTACCCGGTGCTTCAGCAGGATATGGTAATAGTCGGATAGATGGGCGTTCTCCATCTGGGATGTCGCCGGTTGGATGTGGCCTGATGGGGCGGGTGTTTTGGTTGGTTGTTCCACCTTGACTCCGTTGTAGCTGAACGGGTTATTGTTTCATTGACCGAACACTACCTGCAATCTCGTGGTGCTATAAGATTCGTGACCGGCCTATATTTTTGAACACCCGGCAGTGCCGGCGGAACTGACTATAAATAGGTCTCCGGAATATGAACACGATCTCCAGGTTCCAAATCGATATCGGGTATTTTGCCCTTTTGGACATCAATGAGATCGATTTCGATCACAGTGATCTTACTGTCTGCCTTGCGGATAACCCGTGCCCGATTCTGGGCGGCGTATTTATCAAAACCACCAGCCATGATGCAGGCGCTCAGTGCCGTAAGACCGGTCTGGAATTCGAATATGCCGGGTTGTTTCACTTCGCCTTCCACATAAATCTTCGATTCATCCGGGTTGAATATTTTCTCGAGCGGTATATAGACGACATCCCCGGTACTGAGCACTGGATTGGCCGACATGTCGCCTTCGTCCAGCAGTTTTTTAAGGGAAATTTTGGTGGGTTCGCCTTTCGGCACCAGTTTCGCGGTTTCTTGGCTGTGGTTCACATCTTCAGCCGAACCGCTCAGGATGTAGGCAACGTTGCCGCGTTCCGGCAGGACCCCGCCGGCCTTGGCAATGAGTTCCATCAACGTTGTCTTGGCGACCATTTCGTAAAGGCCGGGGGTTTTAACGGCACCGGAGATATAGTAGCGCAGGCTGTGGTATTCCTTGATCTGGATGTTTACCAGGGGATCCACGAAATAATCGGCGGCCAGTGGTTTGGCAATAGCTGTTTCAAGATCTGGTACCGTTAACCCCTGGGCTTTGATCGGCCCGATAAAAGGAACATTCACCTTACCCAAACCAGATACGGTCAGAATGACTTCATTTTGTTTCTCGCCACCGGCATGGATAATCAATGTCAGGACATCGCGCGGTCCGATGTGGTACGCCCCATTTTGTGCACTGACGGGGGACGTATTGAGACCACCTGCCAGACAAACCAGGCAGAGTCCGGTAATTATGTATATTCGTAACGCTGGCATTAAAATCAAATCCTGTTACGGTTTCGGCCTGCCCTGGCGTCCTGGACTCAATGGAAGCAAGCTGCCCAGGAATACAGGGCCTGCGAGGATAGTTGTGATGCGATCCTTACTATCCGCTACTATGTAGAGATTAAATGGCCACCCGCTATTTGCTGCCCGTCCTTGCCTATCTCGTTTACGCGAACTACTTGGCACCAAAATTAAAGACCGATTCGAATGACAACTCGAAAATGTCATTCGTAAAGTTATAACCGACCAGGTTGGAGGACCGGTCTTCACGGCCGACCCGGAACGCAATCGTCAGCCAATCTGTAAAAATATAACCGGCCTTCAGGAAGTACCGCAGCGTTTCGTCATCGCGCAGCGTAAGCGTACCGACCGGCGTGAGACCTGTAAAAGTTTCGTAGTCTGCAGTTAAATAGGACCCGTTGAACTCCACCGGAATTTTTTCTAGAAATGTGTGTCCCGCTTTCAGATCTACCCGGTGAGATTTATAGTAGGCATTGGAATATCCCAGGTCGTTCATGTTCCGCTCCCAAACGAGGGTGGCAAAGCTTACCGGAGGTTCATAGCGACCAGGCGGATTCTGCCATTCAGCTTCCAGGATGTATATCGGCATCTCGAGATCTTCTACACCGGCAGCCTCAAAATCGCGGTTGTGATATCCAGCCCCAATTCCAAACCGGAAATGTTGAAATTGCTTGCGATAAACCAGTTTCAACTGGTTGGAGATATAGTCGGATGATGGCCCCTTGTACTCCAGGTACCAGTACTGGTAATTCAAGTTGAACAGGGATGTATCTGCAAGGTTGTAAATAAGGTCCAGCAGGGCGCGATCGCCGAAGGAATCTTCCCTGGTTTCTTTTTCATAATCAACCACCTGGTTCCGATAACGCAGGCCCGCACCCAGCCGGTCGTTGAATTCATAGTAACCACCTAAAATCAAACGATTGATAAAGAACTCATCTCGATCGACCGCATTGTTGAACCGGTCCGACTGCGCCTGGTCACGGGTCTGGGTAAAAGAGTCGTCCAGACCCAGCTTGAGCCTTTCCGTGGGCATGGTCATCGCTTGGAGGATACCCGTATAGCCGGTGTAGTCGAAGTCTGAGGCGGCCGTGGCTCCGGGCGGGACGTCGTCTTTGTCATTGTAGGTATACACATCGAGGGTGGCATCCAGGGTGATCAGGCTCTTTGCCGTCTCGTAGCCCAACTCGAGGCCCGGTTGGATCAGGAAGGTTTCCACCGCCCGGTCCCCTGTCTCAGCTCTGAAAAAGTTGCTTTCGGTCTGCCAACTGCCATTCAGTTTCGGGGTAAAAACAAACTTGTCGACAGCCCGACACATGCTGACCGATACAAAGGAGAAGATAAAAACTGCCGCAATCACAACTGAAAGATTGAATCGGGTTTTCATGGGGTACTCCTTAGGCTTGGATCGGTGAGTTTTTTGGACGCAATCAAAAACGAATTGATGCAGTTGTAGTGGGGAAGTGACTGCCGGCCAGGCAGCTGACAGCGAAGAAAAATTACCGCAGGGTACGGAAAAAATACCCGCCCGATGAATCTTACGCATTGTCTTCATCCCGAAACAACAAACATTCGCCACGACGCCTGAAACTCTGCATCACTAAAACATATTGAATTTATAGAATAAATAAGCATAATTGCAATCAGGCAATCCCTGATTTTTCACCTGCCGCGCCATTACTCCCGGCAAGGTTGGTGCATCTCCCGGCTGCCGTTTTTCCTGAGCAGATCAGGTTTTTCCCGAGTCCGCCTAAAGGCATTGTTTCCATATAGGCCCGCCAATGGGTCACGCCGAATAGTTTTCCTAATGTTGGAAGGCAATTAAACCCGGAGGGAGTGAATCGGTTGTGCGACTTACCTTGAAGTGAAACATGCGATTAAAGCGGTGGGAAAATTAATGATACAGGTGTTTGTCGACGTACCGCGCGAGAATTTCAGCGGTAGCCCGTGGGGGCCGGGTTGACAGAAAATTGTCAATAATTGCGTGGGCCAGTTCGTGGGCCAGCATGCCCGCGTGCAGATCGCCGACATTAAGATATACGGTATTGTATTCGAAGATGTACCAGGCACGTTTGGAGGTCTTCTTCTTGTAAATCTGGTAGTAGGCCCCCTGCAATTGGGATTTATCTGCGTAAAGATTAACTATCACCTTATGCGGGGACCGCTTGTGCATTTCCAGGATTTCCTGGACCCTCTCAAAAATGGCATCTACTTTCCGGGTGACATTTTCGGCAGCGTTCTCGGCCTGATTTCCCGCAAAGAGCCATTTCAGACCTGATCTATCCGGGGAATAATCGACCTTTTTATCAAACTTTTGCAAAGCTCCTGCTTTAGTAAAGCGAATTACGGTGTGCTGGGTTTCTATGCTCTGCCAAGCATGGTTATTCGCCCAGATATCGGTTGGGACGAAAAAAAAGTGACGCGGCAGTTAAAAGCCTTATGGCGAGAAAACTTCGCATGGATAGAAAGCGGTTAACCTTGATTATCTGCCAGGCCTGAGTTTCCCGACACTAACCTTGCAAGAGCTAAGTATTCATAGCGTATAAACAGCTTCAATTGCTGCCTGAATATTCTTCAACTCGGCTACGACCGGCTCGGGCGTATCGTGAACAGCGGCAATTGCAGCCAAACCAGCCACCTGGTCTCTAACACCGGTAATTTGGGCATGTAATCCTGCGGTCATATTGTTTAAACTCTCCGCCAGGCCGGTTAGCTGATCTTTTTGCCTGAGGTTGATACGGCGCGTCAGATTGCCGCTTCCGATATCATTAATTTCTTTTTCAAACCGGAATAGGGGTCCGGCGATTTTATGCGAAACAAAAAGACAAACCGCAACTGCAGCCAGGGATATCAGTATAAAGGTAACCAGGTTGGTCATCAAAACCGCAGGTAAAATAGCCTCCCCGGTACTCTGCACAACTAATCTGGAACGATGAAATGATGATGTTAAGGTGTCCTGCGAAATGTAAAAAAGAAGCCCGGTTGAAATGATGGAACCGACCAGAATCAATAGGCTGAACCGTAGAATAAACCGGGCCTGAAAATCTTTTTTGATAAAACACTGTTTACGTCGGTAGTTTTTTTCATCGTTCCGGGCCATATTCCGGCGTCTCCTTATAGATTGGACAAAAGTTCTTCGTCGATTTCGATGACTGCACGCGCTTCGATCGACCGTATCCATTCAGCCATCTGCCGGGTCTTTTTTTTCTCTTTTAAAAGTCGAACAATCTTTTTCTCCATGGCAGCACCTAGCTGCTTTTCTGCAGTCGGATGTTCGCGGGAGTCATAGTATGCTTCGATTTCCTCACGGGATACCAGGATCTGCCGATTAATCTCTTCGCCTTTCATTTCCAGCAGGGTCCTGATCAGGGTCGCCTCCCAATGGCGCTCGATGGTCTTTATGAATTTTTCGGATCGATTCAGATCCAGGCTGATGGCCTCCTGGATAAGCACTTCCTTTTTAATAAGTTCTTTTAAAAATTCACTGCGGCTCTCCTGGTCCAGGGTGAAATCATGGTACCGTTCAGCTTCCTGGGCCAGGCGCGACCTGAATTCGCCCAGGGTGATATTGTAGTCATTGACTTTTACAACGATCCGTTCACCACTCTCGGTTTTAGGGCTACAGCCGGCTGAGCCGCATAGGGCCAAACCGATTATCAAACCGCAGGTGATGATCGATCTGATTTGTTTTTTTTGCCAGCACACCATGTACACAGTATCCTCCTGCATCAAAGCGACGTCAAACCCTCCCGCAGGGCATACTTGGTGAGTTTGGCGACACTGTGGATTTCGAGCTTTTTCATAATTTGACGACGGTGTGTTTCAACTGTTTTGACACTGACATTGAGATCGCCGGCGATCTCCTTTGTGTTGCGCCCCTCGGCAATCAGTTGCAGTACCTCTCGCTCCCGGTTCGTCAACGCTGTTGCCGCCGATGATCGGTTTCGTCGAAGACTTTCGAAATAGTTATCCAGGACCGAACCGGCCACGCTGCGACAGAGCCAGGTTTTTCCATCGGCCACAGTGTCGATGGCTTGCGAAAGCTCATCGAACACGCAGTCTTTAACCATGTAGCCGGTAGCGCCGGCCTTGATCATACCTTCGACGTACCGCTTTTCACTGTGCATGGAAAGCGCCATAATCTTTACATCCGTACACTGGCTGGAAATCTGGCGGGTGGCTTCCAGGCCGTTCAGTTTGGGCAGCCCGATGTCCATTAAGACAACATCCGGAGCAAGCTGGGAGGCCAGCTTCACTGCGGCTCGGCCATCATGGACCACCCCTACCAGGTCCAGGTCCGGCCGACTGTTTATCAGGGCGCACAACCCCTCGGCCATCAATTTGTGATCTTCGGCGATAAGCACTTTCATTGCATCCCCCTTGCATCCCATCCGGACAGTTATTCAATATACCGGGGTACCCTTATGATCACCTCGGTCATCTCGCCCGGATACGAACAGATTTCCATATCTCCGCCAATCCCGGACACCCTTTCCCTTATACCGGTCAAACCGCACCCTTTCCCCCGTTTGTCAGACGCCAGACCGCCGGTTGCCGCGAACCCGATACCATCATCACGCACAACAGCACGTAACCATTCATTCGTCTGACCTATGGCCACGATCAAATTAGCAGCCTCCGAGTGCTTGACGGCATTGATGATCAGTTCGCAAACACCACGGTAGATCAAGGCCTGGGCAATGGGTGAAGCCTCCACGGGCGTATGGTTAACATCAAATGAAAAACGGATCGTGCTGCTCATCCGAATTTTATCGATAAACGCACCGATTGCCTCCTCCAGCCCCAGTTCAGAGAGGACCTGCAGGTTCAGGTTGGTAGTCATTTCCCTTGTTTTTCTGATGGCACCATCTAAGATTTCGATCAGTTGTTGCCCGGATTTATCAATTTCGGCATTCCGCGGGGTTTCAAAGAGTGCCTGTAATCGCAATTTGAGGAAGAGCAGATCCTGACCGATGTGATCATGCAGTTCAGAAGCGATACGTTCTCTCTCGGCTTCCTCAGTTCTCAGCAGCTCCCGCGTCAGCGCCTGGATTTTGGCCTTATAGACTTCAATCTCTTGATTCGTTTTATTTGCTTTATTCTCGATCATTGATCCCGTTCGTTCACCCAAATTGAGATCATCGTTCAAGACCGGTACTCCGGCAGCAATATGCCGGTGGTGCGCTGGTGTTGATGCTGTCATCTTCATGGTAGCCCCCTTTTGGGGAGACTGTGATAAAGATGGTATCGTGGTCCATTTTTGATTCGTTAAGGAAGGCACATCCCAGGATGCAAAGGGCAGGATTACTGCAGAAAAGAATCCAGGCGTTTCAGCGTGCAGTCCGGGACTCACAACTGGTCCGCCCAGAAGATCAATACGCTTTGAGGTCATGAATCGTCTCAGTACAACCTCAGCGTAAGGGATGAGAGGGATCAAAAACTAAGGTCTCACCTTAGATCCTCTCATCCAACGCGCCCATTTTTCATCCCATGTTATTAATACAACAAGGATTCTGTTTTGGGAATGATCTAAGATTGACCATAAAGTACCCATATAAAATAGGTCCTGAAAAGTGACTGGTTTCCCGGGGATCATCTGGGTGGGATTATTTCTTCATCTCCAGTTCATCCGCGCCTCACTACAGTGGTCCCCAAACCTCATTGCAGCACGGGAAGGAAAAGATCTTAAATTTAACCACCATTTCATTTGGTTAGAGATTGGCACGTACTAAACAACAGGGAGGGCGGCTCATTGAAATCCTTTTACGGCGGTATCGTTGAGGAGCATCTCCTCCATAAGATTGATTAGAGCTGCCTCCCGGCCAACGGCCACCGTAGTGGCAGCGGCCAGGCTGTGGCAGGCGTCGGCAAACCCATCAAGCCTGCTGGTGGCGGCCGGCAGAAAGGCATCGAGCCCGGGAACCCGGCCGGCACGAATTTCACGCTGCAAATTTTCCGGCACCCGCATGGATATCTTTACCTGGTTGAGCCCCAGCAGCCCAAAGCCCGGCACCTCAGCGGGTATGACCTGAAACCCGGCCGTAAATTTCCCTGATTTGAAAGGAGCCCGTTCTTTGTAACGTTCACAGAAAGTCCCGATTGTTTTAACACCCATGGGAGCAAACCGGTCCTCTACATGAAACCATTGGATGTGATCGGTTTCCTGCAGGCCCTCCTGCCGAATCCTTTGGAATTCAGTTTCAAACGCCCGGGCTTGCAGCTTCTCCAGGTTTGCGTGGATCCGGTCCGACTCCGGGGTCATACCATTGAGGCACACGTGAATACCCAATTCCGGGCCGTTCCGGTAGTAACCGACGGCACCCAAGGTGTCCAGATAAGCACTCAGCTTACGACAGGAAAGCGATCTGCCCACCAATCGGCAGACGTACTTCTCACCGTTTTCCACTCGTTGGATCTCAAGCCCCCCCTGCTGCTCCGCTTCTTGCGCGACCTCGCGGTTCGGGCCGGCCAGGCGCCCGTCAACGAAAAAACCATCCCCCACTGCCCCGATTACGGCCAGGCCGGCCAGGTCCGTATTGTCCGCATCCAGGGTACGGGCAAAGAGGAAAGCCGTGGTCGCTGCGGACATGTCGCGGTCACCGGCAAGTCCGTACAATTCGGGATTCAAATGGAGGAGTCGGTCATCCGCCACCGGGGCCGCCTTGTGGTGATCCAGAATCACGATCAGGTTCCGGCCCTGGTTCAGTGCGGAGATCAATGGGGCGCTGCGCCCGGCAAAATCGGCAAAGACGATCAGGCGGTCGGCCTGCATGCAGACCTTTTCCAACACAACCGGATATGGTTTTTCCAGGCAATAGCGGTCTACGGTAAACCCGGCCCCCTCAAAGGCCCGGGTCAAAATGGCCCCCGCCGTCAATCCATCTGCATCGTTGTGGTGCAAGAGTTGGACGGTTCTATCCGGCCACTTTCCTATTTCGTCCACGGCGGCAGCCATGGCGGCCATTAATTCGGAGAGCATCCCGGGTCCTCCCATCGCTATTTGACAACTGCCCGCAATCGTTGTAACGAGCCTTAGGGCTCGCGTAAGTATTAATTCACAGATGAGCAGGGTTCAAGTGCCCACTCAGCAAAGCGCGGAAATTAAGGAATATCAAATATGCAGCCTTTCAGCAAATTCCCACCTGCCGAAAAAGCGCGTATCCAATATATTTTAACGGACATCGACGACACCCTGACGTGCGACGGCCGCCTGCCGGCCGTGGTCTTTACCGCCATGGAGCGCCTCCAGGAAGCCGGTTTACGCATTTTTCCCATCACGGGCCGCCCCGCCGGCTGGTGCGACCACATCGCCCGGATGTGGCCGGTGGACGGGTTGGTGGGTGAAAACGGCGCTTTCTATTTTCGCTACGATCGTGAAAAACGGAACATGATTCGGCGTTATTGGAAAACGACCGCCGAACGCGACCTGGATCGTGAGCGGCTCGAAGCGCTGAAAATGCAGATCCTGGAAAACGTACCCGGCTGCGCTGTTTCTGCGGATCAGGCCTACCGGGAGGCGGACCTGGCCATAGATTTCTGTGAAGACGTCCCCCCGCTGTCCCCGGACCGCATCGCCGCCATTGTCAGTCTGTTTGAGGCCGCCGGTGCCCATGCCAAGGTCAGCTCCATACATGTGAACGGCTGGTTCGGAGAGTATGATAAACTGGCCATGACCCGGATCCTGTTTCAGGAGCACCTCCACCATGATATCGATGGAGAGCGGGAATCCATTCTTTTCATCGGCGACTCCCCCAACGACAGTCCCATGTTCCGATTTTTCCCCCATTCTGTCGGCGTGGCCAATGTACTTGAATTCAAGGATCAACTGGCGGCCGCACCTGCCTGGGTTACCACCCGGGAAGGGGGCCATGGGTTCGCGGAAATGGTCGCTCACCTGCTGGCCTGACACGCACGGTTGGCTCTGTTTTAGTTTGACAAGGGGATGCTTCGATTATAGGTATGAATTGTCTTCACACTGGAAATTCAACCCGGAATTTCATGGGCCATAAACTTAAAAATCTGAAGGAGGAAACGATGAAGGACGCATTGTTGTTTCGTAGAGTACTGCTGTTTGGTTTGGCGCTCGCCCTGGTCTGCGGCCCGGTTTTGCCGGCCGCGGCTGATACGTGCAAGAATCGCGGCACCCTGGATGTCAGGTATTGTGACGAAAATGGCGACCTGGTAGCGGATCCTCCGAAAGATCCGAGCAAATGGCTCAATCCGAGCACCCTGGTCTTTTCGTACACCCCGGTCGAGGATCCGTCTGTATATGAAAACGTGTTCACCGAGTTCATGGATTACCTGGCCATGAAAACCGGCAAGAAAGTGCGCTGGTACGGAGCCGAATCCTATGCGGCCCAGGTGGAAGCCATGCGCTCCGGGCGGCTGCACGTCGCCGGTATCTCCACCGGCCACACCTGCTTCGGCGTCAACCTGGCCGGCTACGTACCCTTCTCCATTATGGGCAAAGCGGACGGCTCCTTCGGGTATAAACTGCAGGTCATTACCCATAAAGATACCGATATCATGGCCCTCAAAGATATGAAGGGTCGCAAAATCGCACACGTGACCCCCTCTTCCAACTCCGGCAACCAGGCCCCCCGGGCACTCTTCAAGGCCCAGGGTGTTCAACCGGATGTGGACTACAAGGTGATGTATTCCGGCAAACACGACAACTCCATCATGGGCGTGGCCAACAAGGACTACGATGCCGCCCCCATCGCTTCCAGCGTCCTGGACCGCATGGTTCAAAAAGGGGTCGTCAACATGGATGACCTGCGGATCATCTGGGAATCCAAACTGTTTCCGACCACCTCCTACGGACACATTTACAACCTCGATCCGAGCCTGGCCAAAAAGATCGTAGATGCCTTTTTAACCTTTGACTGGAAGGGCTCCGGCCTGGAAAAAGAATTCGGTAAACAAGCTGACCGTTTCATTCCGATCACCTATGAAAACCATTGGTCCGATATCCGCACCATCCAGCAAACCAACGGCGTGGTGTATAGTGATGAGTCTTTAAAGGGACTCAAAGTCAAGAAAAAGAAGAAGAAAAAGAAAAAATAGAATAAAACCAGTTGGACCCGACCACCGGCATAGAAATATGCCGGTGGTTCTTTATGTCTAGCTGAACGTGCAGCTTACCCTCAACAGCATCAGGCGGACCATGCTTACCATTACGGACCTCCAGAAAGTATACCCCAACGGCACCAAGGCACTTAACAACGTCAGTTTCACAGTTGACCAGCCTCAGGTTATTGCCATCATCGGCCCTTCAGGAGCCGGTAAAAGCACTCTGATCCGCTGTATCAACCGCCTGGTGGAGCCCTCCTCCGGCCGGATCATGCTCGACGATGTCGATATCGCATCGCTGAACCGGCGCCAGCTGCGCAAAGTCCGCCGGCGCATGGGAATGATCTTCCAGGAGTACAACCTGGTGGATCGCCTGACGGTCATGGAAAACCTGCTGTCCGGCCGACTGGGATATGTCTCCTTCTGGCGTGCCTGGCGCCGGAAATTCCCGGCGGAAGATGTGGTCGCGGCATTCAAACTGCTGGAACGGGTTGGCCTCGAGGGCTACCAGGACACAAGAGCGGATGCGCTTTCCGGCGGCCAGCGCCAACGGGTGGGTATCGGGCGGGCCTTGATGCAGGCCCCCGACCTGCTTCTGGTGGACGAACCCACCGCCAGCCTGGACCCCAAAACCAGCCGCCAGATCATGCGGCTGCTTGTTGAACTGGTAAATGAGCAAGGCACCCCGGCCCTGGTCAACATCCACGATGTGGCTCTGGCCCAGTCATTTTCCGACCGTATCATCGGCTTGCGCAAAGGCGAAATTGTCTTCGAGGGCACCGCCAATGAGGTTTCCGAAGAGGTATTGACCGACATCTACGGTGCGGAGGACTGGAGCCTCACCATACGCAAAGAGGATGATGAGGATCCGGCCGACGGTAAAACAGATGACAAGAAAAACGGCTTCATACGCGAGGCAGCCGCCGGATGAGCACATCAACTGCTAAAACAACGCCGGCGCCACCGCACTGGAACCGGATGCGCATGATCGAAAACCCGGCGCTACGCTACGGGTTGATGCTGCTCGGCGTGGCTTATATTTTCTGGTCAATAGGTGTTCTGGACATCAACTGGCATCGCATCTCGACCGGTATCCCAAGGGCGGGCAACATGTTTGCCCGGATGGTGCCGCCCGACTTCAGCCGCTGGTCCTTGCTGGTCAAAGGGGTTGTCGAGAGCGTCCAGATGGCCTTGGCGGCCAGTTTTTTCGGCATGCTCCTGGCTGTCCCGCTGGGCATCTGCGGCGCGGGCAACCTGGTGCCCAAACCGGTGTATGTCGTGGCCCGCGCCCTGATTATCCTATCGCGCACCTTTCATGAAATCATCATCGCCATTTTCTTCGTCAAGATCTTTGGCTTCGGTCCCCTGGCCGGCGTCCTCACGCTCATCGTGGCAAGCACCAGCTTTATTTCCAAAATGATCGCGGAGGACATCGAAAACATGCCGCCCGGCCACCTGGAGGCCATCCGGGCAACCGGCGCGAGCTTTCCCCAACTGCTGGTCTATTGTATCTCCCCCCATTCGTTGCCACGCTTTTTAGGCGTGTCCATCTACCGTCTGGACGCCAATATCCGGCACTCCACCGTTGTCGGCATCGTGGGCGCCGGGGGTATCGGACAGGTCCTGGCGGCAACGTTCAGCCGCTATGATTACGATTTCAGCCTGGCCATCCTCATGGCTATCGTCTCGCTGGTTTTCATCGGCGAGTTCTTCTCCAGCTGGGTGAGGGGCTATCTACGATGACACCCGGTGAACACGCCAAAAAATATCCCGACGTTTGGCGGCGGTTTTCGCCCCGCACCACCCTGATTCGCTACGCTTGGTATGTCGGTATCGTGGCGGCCTCTGTCTGGTCCGTCAGTAACCTCGACCTGCCGTGGTTCTACTTCCTCGATGCCCACGTGCAGGCGCTCGATCTGGCCGAACGCATGTGGCCCCCGGACCTGACATTCTGGGGAACCCTGGCTAAACCACTGTTGGAAACCATCCACATCGCTACGCTCGGCACGATCATCACGTTGCTCATTGCGTTCCCCATTGCCTTTCTGGCCGCCCGCAACACGACTTTCAATACCGCCACGTGGTTTATAGGCCGGCTCATCCTGGTCACCTCGCGGTCTGTCAATACCGTTGTCTGGGGTCTCTTCTTTGTGGCGATCTTTGGACCGGGCCCCCTGGCCGGCATCTGGGCGATTGCCTTCCGATCGATCGGATTTATGGGCAAACTGGTGGCGGAGGCCATCGAAGAGATCGATGAGGGGGTGACGGAAGCTATCGAAGCCACCGGGGCCTCCCGGCTCCAGGTGCTGATTTACGGTATCTTACCCCAGGTGCTGCCGGTAATTTACGGCACGGCTGTCTACCGCTGGGATATCAATATCCGGGAATCCACGGTCCTGGGCTTCGTGGGCGCCGGCGGCATCGGCATCCTGCTCTACTCCTCCATCAACCAGTTTCAGTGGCATGAAGTCTCGCTGATTCTCTGTTCTGTCTTCGGGGTGGTCCTGGTGAGTGAGTTTGTTTCAGCATTAGTGCGCCAGCGGATCAGCTAAATCGATTCGCAAAGCAGTTCACGGAAATGAAGTAGCCAGCTTCTTTCTTCGAAATTCAGCGTGGATAGGCACGCTTTACAGGGGTTGCAACCTGCCGGCAACATGGTGGGCCATATGCGTTGGTGGCCCCCCCCCTTACTGCATTTACGGCAGCCTATATGGCCCCTTCCGGCCGGGTGGTAGCGAAGTCAGCAAGCCACGGTTTCAGAGCAGGCGTACCAATCCTCCAGGGTTTCACCAAGCCGCCCCAGGTCTGCCCTGATAAACTGTTGGGTAGCCGCGGCAAGATACCTGAAATAGCTCAACTTGGTTTCCTGAATGATAAGACCGGCAAAGGCATCTATCCACTGCCCCAAATGACACTCTAAAAAATTAAATTGTTGTTCAAGACATTTGGCAGCCTCTTCCGCGAATCCGCTGCCCAAATACCTGAGCTCCTCTGTAATCAGGGCATGCATGAATTCCAGTTCTGCCGCAACATGGTCCGGAGGGTTTTTAAACTCGTCGTCTATAGCCAGGCCAACGGCCGCATAGCGCCTTACTACGTCCAGAGTGCTGTCACCCATGATTTGCTTCTGGTCGTCCAGATAAATAGAACCGAAAGGCGGTGCAAGCAACTCGTAGGGGCCTACAAAAAGCCGCGCAAACTCCACCTTCAAATCCGCAAGCTTTTCGGCTTCCAGATCCCGCTGGTCGAGCCTGTTTACGGCTTGTTGAGCCTGAGGGCAGACCGCTGCCATTTTCTCGCTCAGATCACCTATTTTGACAGGCAATGCTTCATTCGGCGGATAGTAACACCCTGCCAGTAGTTTATATATATCAGATCGGTAGGTTTCCTGCCGCACGAACATTTTAGCTTCCATCGGGGCTCCTTGATCATCTGTAAGTTCAATCATAAGCCGCAGCCGGCCTCAAAAAATCCGGCTGCGGCTGAAACTTATTCCGGTGTTTCAGACAACTTAAAGTGTCGCTCGCCAATGGTGTATATGAGCAGCAGCACAGACAGGGCGGCCACTAAAACAAACACCTCCCAAATCGAGGGCCAGTAGCTGACAAACGGGGGTTGCCCCTCTGCCTTGGGACCGGTGGGCATCACCAGACCGCTGAGCACCATTTCAAGCCGGCCGGCGAACATACCCATCAGGAATAGAAACGTGGCAGCCATCTTCCCGCCGGTGGTCTGTCGCACCGCCGGCATGGCAAGCAAAACCAGCGGGATGATCAATCCAATCCACAAAGCCAGGTGGTACCACCCCGAGCCCAGCATATGCCTGAACCCGCCAAATTCGACCGCGGTTGCCGATACGCCGCCCACGATGGTTCGCCACATGAAAAAAACCAATATCATTGCCGTAACATAGCCCAAGAGCTTGCTGATGTCGTTATACAGGTTGCTGTCTCCGTCGCTCAGAGGAATCTCGGCAAAATGGTGGTAGGCCAGGCTGAAAAACAAAACAGCGGCCAGAGCGCTCGCAAAACCGGTCAGCGGAAAATACATGGCCAGAAAGTTGGCGCCGAACATCTGCCTGGCATCCGGCAACCCGAAGAGCCAGCCAAGGGCCGTAGAGGTTGCAATGGCAACCAGGAAAGTGAATATACCCAGACCCCGGCTGGCCCGCGCAGTTTGGATTTTCCGGAAGGATACCAATAGAACCACCAGGTAAAGCCCATAAAGCATGCCCAGCCACCAGAGGGGTGAGGCGAAATTAGGGGAAAGCAGGTAATAGACAGCATTCCATGGCGATCCGAGATGTAAAAGCAGACACGTAAAAGCAGCGACCAGTACCGCAATTTCCAAAAACGCCGTCCGCTTTTCAATGTTCTGGTAGCGCTCAATACCGAAGACCACCGGAATAGACGAAACAAAGGCCAGCCCCGTGCTTGTCAGTGAGAAAAAGACATAGGCTGCAATGGGCATGGTCCAAATCAATATATCCGTCTTCGCATACAGGATAAAGCCGGTGGTAAACACTTTGTAGCCGGTAAGGAGGCCAAGCAGGATGCCCAGTCCCAGCAGTCCGTACCACAATTGCACTTTAATTGCTTTCATTTAGATCCCCCCTTTCGTTCTTGCATAGTGCGCCGGATTAAAACTGCGGATGTAATAGACGTTGGGCCGCGTACCGAGCCGCTCCTTCAGCCTGTCAGGCTTGTATTTTCCCAGAAGCCTGCTCACTTTGCTGTCCGGCTTGTCCAGATCTCCAAATACCCTGGCATCCGCCGGGCAGGCAACCACGCAATATGGAATCTTGCCAACTTTGAGTCGGTGGTCACAAAATGTGCACTTTTCAACAACGCCTTTCGGTCTGGTCTCGGGAAGCGTATTGGCCCTCTCCGGATTGCTATAGGGCGTGCGGTTGCCGCCATTGGCCTTCCTGGCCATCTCTCTGGGAGAGATTGTGCCGCCTTTGATGACAGACCGGTCATCTGCCCAGAATTTATGCGGGTTCTGCCAGTTAAAATAGATGACCTCATATGGGCAATTATAAATGCAATACCGGCAGCCGATACATTTATTGGGATCATGCATCGTAATACCATTGTCCAGTTTGTGCATGGCTTTAGTCGGGCAACCCCGCACACAGGGTGGGTTTGAACAATGGTTGCAGAGCGTCGGTCGGTAATGGTACCGAACATTCGGGAACGTCCCCGATGTTTCGGTTATTTTGCTGGACCAGTAAATACCCTCCGAAACGTTGTTTTCGTTTCTACAGGCAATGCTGCAGCCGCCGCATCCAACACAGCGCTGTAAATCAATTACCATCGCAAATTTTGACATGGGATCACCTCCTTAAGCCTTTTCGATTTTAATTCGGGTAGTGGCATAAAACGCCGTGCTGCCGCTCAAGCGATCATACTGGGCCGGGATAAGATCGTTGCTGCTGCCGCCGCGCGGCACTTTGCCGAATACTTTGGAAGCCACCCGGCCATAGGCCCAGTGACCCTGGCCGTAACATTTGGCAATTGTGCCGGGCCGGACCCCTTCCCACAGCTTCGCCTGGCAGACCAGGCTACCGGTGGGCGACGTCAATTTGACCGTGTCGCCATCCTTGATTCCCAGTCTCCCGGCATCGGCCGGGTTCAATTTGGCCACGTCCTGCCAGGCCACATCGCCGGGATCCAGATCCTTGAAATCGTGATACCAAGTGCAGTTGGCCGAACGGCCCTCGCGGTTTAGCCGGGACTTGTAATCGACATGAATGAAGGGGTACTCCTTTTTATCGCCCATGATAAAGGCATCCTCATAGTGCGGCACAAACGCCAGTTCCCCCCGTGCCTGGTAATTGCAGACCTCCAGTACCCGGTCGATCGTGGTGGTGTGCTTTTCGGCATGCTTTTTCAAGGCCGCTTTCAGGGTTTCGCTGTAAAATTCAAATTTTTTGGTTTTGGTCTTCATCTTGCCCCAGCGTTTGCGGTACGGATAGGGGTCGGAGTTCCAAACTCCGGCCTTGAGAAGATCTTTCCAGCCGTTGAATTTATCACCGCCCTTGTATTTGGCCGGGTCCCACAATTTCTGGGTGGCATACTTGAGGGCGTAGAGGGCAAACTCTTTTTCATTTGTCGGCGCCTTCCCGGTTTCAGGGTCCTTGTAGGTTTTATAATGGTCGAGCAAGTTGCTGAACCCCTTGGCAGCCAGTTTCTCGGCGATCATCCAGGGGATTTCAGTCTCATCGATCTTGTAATCCCACACATTTTTAACGAGCGGCTGCATCAGGGTTACCTGCCGATAACCGTTCCCCATGGATTTCACATAGCCCCATTTTTCAAACATGTGATGGGTGTCAGGCAGCAGAATATCGGCAAACCAGGAGTACTCCGATGCATTGGTGGTAATGTGCGCAAGAAACGGTATTTTGGAAAGCGCTCGTTCCCAGCGGTCCGGCTGTGGGCAGGAGAAGGGGAAATTGTTCATGTAACCGATAGCCACCTTGATTTCGTTGGGGTCCTCATTCAGGATACCGTCGGCGGCGTTGTTGGTGACCACACCACCGCCGGGTTTGCCGCTTTTTAAAGCAGGAAACTCCAGGCGGCCGCGCTGATCGATTTTTTTATGTTTTTTGCCCTTTTTCGCAATCTCATCCATGAAATCGTTGGGCTTCGGGAACTTGCTGGTATACTCCTTATTGCTCTTTTGGGTACCACCGATGTTGTCCACCGCTCCGACGAGTCCGTTCAAGGCGTGCACGGCCATGGCGGCGTATGCTCCGCGCACCTGCATGCAGGGTCCACCGCCCAGCCAGGAGATAGCGTGCGGGGCTGCCCGGCCGTACCCGACGGCGACGCGCTTGATCTGCTCGACCGGCAGGTCGGCTATTTGCGCAGCCCAATCAGGTGTTTTGTCTTTCAGTTCCAGGTTCCACCAGCGTACAAGACCGTTCGTATGTTTCTCCGCAAACAGCTCTTCATCAACAGTCTGGCCAGCCACAAACCGGTTTTCACCATCGATGAAATCGCCGACAAACTCCTTGTACCAGAGCCCTTCGGTGAGCAGAACATGCGCGATAGCCACGGCCAGGGCACCATCAGTGCCGGGTTTCAGCGGCATCCACTCATCAGCCTTGGCTGCCGTGGCCGAGAGGCGAGGCTCGGCAATCGCGATCGTTGCGGCATCGATCGCATCACCCCAGACCGATGAGTAGTATGAAACCTGCCGGTTGGCTGCCAGGGGGTCGGCACCCCACAGGAGAATGTAGCGCGCATTTTTAACATCGTACTGCCGATAACCCCAATAACCTTCGGTGTAATAGGGACCGAACTTTTCCGCCTCGGCGCAGATAGCACTGTGTGAGATGTTGTTAGGTGAGCCTATGATCTTGGTCATGCGATCATAAAGCACGTCGCGCATATACGAATAACGACCGCGCATAAGCATATATTTATGGGTTTCGCCGTTGCTGCGCAGTTCCATGATCTTGTCGGCAATGGTATCCAGGGCTTCATCCCAGGAAATCGGTACGAATTTCGGGTCCTCGTTGCGCCCCTTTTTGGGATTGGTTCGTTTCATGGGCGTTTTGATGCGGTCCGGATCATAAACCTGTTGCAGAGCCAGGTGCGCCCGGGGGCAACTGGCGACTCCGTTGACCTTTGAATTGGGATTCCCCCGTATTTTGACTGCGCGTCCATCGACCACATAGACCTGCTTGGAGCACCAGGAAGTGCAGCCCTGGCAGGTGGATGCGATCCAACTGCCCATATCACCAGCCCCTTTTTCGGAGGCGATAGCCAGGGCTCTGAGCTCCGGTTTCAATCCCGCCCCCATGGCCACGGCAGCGCCTGTAGCTGCAGACGCTTTGACAAAAGAGCGGCGTGAGAGCTTTGCATCCTTCAAAAAACCAGCCATCACGGTTTTTGGCTTATTTTTCGTTTTTTTCATCTCTCCTCCATTTTGAAAGTTGTTAAGTCCTTAGTATAGCTCGGAATTTCTCTATGCTGGTTGCCCTGGGGAGTACTGCCCTCATTCCCCGCTATCATCATTGCCCGGCGGATCCCTTGAATCGGTCTGATTGTTTCGGATGCAGCGAATCCAATAGACCAGTTCATCAGGATCTACCGGTTTGTTGATACAGGCAAAAATATGGTAGCAGAGCGCCTCTTTGAGTTCCGGGTGGAAACGATCGCGAGAGGTACAAAGAAAGCAAATATCTGGATAGGCCATAGCCAGGCTGCGGATAGATCGATTGTCAATATCCAAAAGAACCGCTAAAAATGATGACTCGGCCAGGACATTCATCATGTCGGCCAGTGAGTGACAGGCCTGGCTTGGGTATCCGGCGGCGGTTATGATATCCGCCAGGTGGCCGGCTTCATTTCGATCCATGTTGGCTATGAGGACACTCTTACCGCTTTTCATTTAATTTCAGGTCGTTGTCTAAACTATGGGATGCCGTCAATTCGATAACGGCGGTTGTCCCTTAAATGTATAACAAGAGGCGTGCCAAACTTTGCTGGGGGGTGTCTCTGGATTTCGATGATTCTGATTTTAGGGAAGAACCAACTGTAATCACTACATATTAAATCTTGGTAAACTGGCAGGAATTGCTAGCTGATTGGAATCTGAAAAGGTGGGGAACTATTTACAAAGCAAAATTGTCCGGAATCCGGACACGACTGTCCGACAGATGCCAAAAAACTTAATGATTACAGGCCTGTCGAAACCCGGACATGCGATGGGTTCAATGCAGGGTCGGGTTCTTTATGCCGTATTTTTTAAGCTTTTCATAAAGCGTGCTGCGGCTGAGGCCAAGTTGGACGGCGGCAGCACTCTTATTACCGGCGCAGGCTGCCAACGCATCCTGGATCAACTGCTCCTCATTTTCAACCATGGTGAGAGTTGTATTGGCTGTCTTTGCCAGGCCAGGCTGCTGTTCGCCCTGGAGTGATGGCGGCAGATCGCCCGGCTGAATCGTATCGAATTTGGCCAGCACGACTGCGTGTTCGATACTGTTTTCAAGCTCCCTTACGTTTCCGGGCCAGGGGTGATTAAGCAGCAAACGCATTGCTTCCTCGCTGATGCGGGTCAAGGACTTATCCCGCTCACGGGCAAAGTGTTTCAGAAAATGATTGGCCAGCAGGGGTATGTCGTTGCGGCGGTCTTGCAAGGATGGAATGTGAATGGGAATAACATTTAACCGGTAAAACAGGTCCTCCCTGAATCTGCCGGCCTGAACCTCGGCTTCGAGCTTGCGATTGGTCGCGGCCAGGATCCGGACATCGACCCCTATGGATTTACCCCCCCCTACGCGTTCAATGGTGTGATTCTGCAGTACCCGCAGGAGCTTGATCTGGGCGGTGGGTGAAATCTCGCCTATCTCGTCCAGGAAAACGGTGCCGCCGTTGGCTTGCTCAAAACGCCCGAGTTTCTGCCGGGTGGCGCCGGTGAAGGCACCTTTTTCATGCCCAAACAATTCACTTTCCAACAAGGTGGCCGGGTAGGCTGAACAATTGATGACTACAAACGGGTTTGCATGCCTTTCACTTGATTTATGGATGGCTTTGGCCACCAGTTCTTTGCCGGTGCCGCTTTCACCCAAAATCATAACCGTCGCATCCGTGGGCGCCACGTCTTCAATGAGTTGATATACCACCTGTAGTTTGGGGTCGCGGCCGATAATGTCACCGTAGGCTGATGATTCCTCAACCCGGGTCCGGAGCGAATGCCTGGCGCGTCCCCCAATCAGGGCTCGATTCAGCGCTCCGGCGGTCTGATTTATGAGCAGCGACACCATGCGCAGTTCATTTCTGACACAATGACAATGATCTGTGCAGGCCACTAACAGGGCGCCAAGTGGCCGGTTTTCATGGTAGAAAGGAAATAATGCCACTCTACGGGTAGCCTTCACCTGCTCGGGCAAGGCCAGCTTTGCGACCTGGTCGCCTGCCAGCCACCCGAATTCGTCGATCTCTGCCACCAGGCCGGCGAAGTGCGCATAGGCCTCCGTATAAAATGGCGTAGTAGCCCCCGGGGTAATATACATCATGGTTTTACGTTTTTCGTCCAAAACCACGATCGACATGTTCCGGCACTGCACGATGGCGCCCAGGGTTCCGATTATGTAGTCCGCTAATTCGTTTAATGTCGACAAAGCCGCGATATGCTGTGAAAAAGTCAGAGAAGCGGAAAGTTGTTTTTGAGCCCGGTCGAGTTCAACGTTCTTGGCTTCGAGCTGTTCCTTCGATTGCTTAATCCTGGTCAGGTAGTTTTTAACCCGGTCAAGTATGCCATTGAAAGCATCGGTGAGCGCAGCCACTTCTTCGCGCCCCTGAATATCCAACCGCGTGTCCACTGATTTCTCGTCGATGGTTGCAACCGCAATCTTGAGCTGTGTCAGGGGGCGCAAAAGCCGGCTGATGAGAATATTTGTCAACACCAGGGCTATCGCCAGTATGACCAGGGTCAACATTGCCATGGAAATCCACATCGCAGCGACCTGTTCGCGGTAGGGCGCTTCCGCCAGACCGACCCGGAGTGTACCGGCCCGGCCGCCGAAAATGGGCAGGGCCACATCAATGAACCGCTCTTTTTTCTCGGAATTGACCTTTACTATTTGACTGTTCTTTTCGGTTGGGTGGAGCAGGTTCAGTTCAATGAGAGCCCTCGGTATACCGCCTTTAAACGTGTGCGCCACGACCTGACGGTCCCGGTTGACAATGAAAAGATAGGCCACGGCCGCATCGCTGGCAAGCTGGTCTTGAATCATCTTCTGGACGGCAACCACATCATTGACAAGGATCAGGTCGGTAAGATCGAGGGCCAGTTTCTTGGCAATGGCTTCCGCCCGCACTTCAGCAGCCGCAATTAAATTGGCGCTGAATCTTTTGGTTAGGACCATTGAAATTATAAGGCCCGTACAGGCCACAATAATCGTGATGGAAACCAGCAATGCATTTTTTAGGCTGCGAAAGCGCATCCGTTACCCTTTCCCGGCGTGCAGGGCCGCAGACATATCCTGAACCGGCTGATACCAAGCCTCGTCGGGTGCTACAAATCCGTCGATCATCAATTTTTCAAGAATTCCCCGGCCCGTTTTGTTTTTGCCCATAGTGAGAACCACGTCCCGGATTTTGTTTTTCAAACCATCCTCCATATGCGCGGAAACCACCAGGGGCGGACTTTCTAATGATCCGTGTCTGCGAGGTATAGAAGGATGCACTTTCCTGGAAATACTCCCAGATCTGACTGTCCACGGCTGCCCCGGCAACCAATCCCTTGGCAACGGCCATGATTGAGTTATCGTGGCTATATGTGTAAACCGTGCTATTAAAAAATGTTGCCGGCGTTTCATCGATCTGGTGCAGCCAAAATGTCGGAACCAGAGAACCGGTATTGGAATCGGGATCTGTAAATGCAAATGTCTGCCTGCGAAGAGCAGTTAGATTCTGGATGTCGCTATCACGATGGACGATCAGGTAGGACTGGTAATAGGGCTTTCCCCGTACAACCGGCGTGGCCACGGCTTCGAATTCATAGATATCGCGTTGGGTAGCATAGGGTCCGGTGCAGACAAAGGCCATGTCGATCTTGCGTTGGGGAAACAGTTCATTGACCTCAACATACGTATTGCGCTGCAGCAGTTCGATATCCCGGTCGACCTGGTCGCCGATGTAGGTTAACAGTTCGTTATAAAACTTGATGGTCTCCTTGGGAGATATCATCGCGGCGACAGCAACGCGCAAACTGTTTGGTGTGGTTTCCGTGCTTGACAGTTCCGGTTGGGCTGCTGCAATCTTCTTTTTGGAGAAATCGACCTGCTTGTACTCGCTGCCCTTCTCACAGCCGGTAAGCATGGGGATAATGGCAACCAGACAGACCAACATTTGCTTTAATGGACGGCAATGAATCACCATATCAATGCTCCTGGACATTCTATACCCAACCTCTTGAAAATAGACACAAATACAGCATTCATTTATTCAGTCAAGTTGTGCCCCCATGCATTTTACAATACCACATTATGGTATTTAGTCGATTATAAAGGCCTGCCATCCGCGGGTCAAGAAAAACCTGCTTGGCGAATTATCGTATTCGGTTCTCTACGAAGTTCCAGTTGAGGCATTTTGACATAAAAAGTGATGTAATTCGAAATCGAAATCGGTATCGGTATCGGGTTTTCCGGGTTTGTGTCTCTCTTTCCCAGGCCGTCAATCGCCACTAATGCAACAACCACAACTACCGATTTCGAATTCGATCCCGATAGCGATTTCGATAAAACCAATCAGTCTACGGCCCCTGTGGTTGGAAATAGCTGGATCTTAGTATGTTCTGGAAGCGACTAAACCGCTTCAATAGATAACTGGAGTTTAATGGAGAACCGCGTTATGGTAATTTAGTGAGAGTCAATTCAGGAAACACTGAGAACAACAAAAACAACAAGGCCCTTTGAAGTAATTCCAAAGGGCCTTACTACTTTGCGACCACGTCCGATACTTCCCAGCTTCGGCTGATATTTTCTACAGAAACCTGTCTGCCACCTGCAATACCGACTAGCGCACACTAATCCCCTCATCGAGGTATTTGATTAACGGATAGATAAAAAATTCGATGACACGGCGCTTACCGGTCTTGATTTCGGCGGTCACGCCCATCCCGATGGTAATGTCCGTATCCCTGCCCTCCACCATGAGCGTGGTCTGCAGCGGCTTGATATAGGTCTCATAGACCAGGCCCAGTTGTTTGTCCTCGATACTGTCACTGGCGACATTGAGCACCTGTCCATCGATAAGGCCGTATTTTTGGAAACTGAACGTATCGACTTTTATGGAGACGTCCATACCCTCACCGATAAAGCCGACATCCTTGTTCAGCACCAGGGCTTTTACAACTAAAGGGGATTCAGCCGGCGTCCCCACACCGCCGACAGTGGTAACCAACAGCGTCGAGATCCGGCCTTTGACCGGTGAACGGATCTGCTGACGTCGGCTGTGGAACCTTGCTTTTGCGATGCGGGCTTCCAGATAGAGCAGTTTTTCACGCCTTTCAGTTGCTGTGGCCAGCAAACGATTCCGCTCTTCAGTCCTGATGAGATCCATCTCTTTTTCAATACGTTGCCGGGAAACCTGCAGCTCCTCGATATTGTGCCGCTTCTCAGCCAGATGGTTCTCATGGGTTTTGAATTCCCGTACCGCCTCGTCCCACTCGTCCTTGCTGATGATATCACGAACCGGTTTGAGACGTTGGATGCGATTCCGGCACTGCTCCAGCATGAACTCCGTTTGGTGGCAAACCTTCTTTTCAGCTTGTATGCGCTGAGCAACCTGTTCCAATTCCCGTTGTTTGACAAGCAGTTGCTCTTCCATGCGGCGCTTTTCCGCCGCATAGATCGAGGTCTGCACAGAAATCAGTTCCGGGCTGAACTTGTCCCCTGATGGGGGAAAGGGCTTATCGCTAAGCAATGCATCCAGCCTCATCAACTCCAATTGGAGTATTTCTTGGTCCTTTTCCATGGATGCCAGCTCCGGATCCACATCCGATGGATCAATCTCCATGAGAACCTGACCTTTTTCCACAAACTCGCCCGGTTGTACCAAAAGACTGCGGACGATCCCGGCACTCAAAGGCTGCACGGTCTTGACTTCGCCAACAGGTATGATCTTACCCCTGGCTGTGATCACCACATCTACTTTGCCAAAAAAACATCCACAGGCTGAAAAACAAAATTGCCGAAACAATAATCCAGAAAATCGCACGTCCCAGTGGATTCAAGGGCTCGTCCTCGATCTCTACCAGGAGGGGCTTGAACTCGTGTGCGTCGTCTTTCTTTTTAAACCATTTGAGCATTATGATAACTTCCCATACTTCGGATTACCAAACGGTTGAGATTTTTGTATCTTGCGCTTAACGGTTTCTTAACTCTTTCGCGACGACTAATTGCCCGACCCAACTCAATTTTGCTGGTCGTGCAGATGCCGGTAATAACCGTTACGGGCCAACAATTCAGCGTGGGTGCCGGACTCCACAATTTGCCCCTGATCCATCACAATAATCCGGTCACACTCTTTGATAGTACTCAAGCGATGCGCCACGATCACGGTGGTGCGCCCTTTTTTTATCGTATGCATGTTCTCCCGGATTTTCTTTTCCGACTCGTAATCCAGGGCAGAGGTGGCTTCATCGAATATCAAAAGCCTGGGATCGGTTAATAGTGCCCGGGCGATGGCTATCCGCTGGCGCTGCCCCCCGGAAAGGCTGCTGCCCCGTTCGCTCACCGGGGGATCGTACCCTTCCGGCATCTGGGCCACGAACTCATGGGCCCCGGATGCCTGGGCGGCTTGTAAAATAGCATCCATAGGCACATCCGGACGCGGCAGGGCGATATTCTCCCGGATGGTGCCGCTGAACAGGTAGTTCTCCTGGAGCACAACCCCGATATTATGGCGCAACCAGTAAGGGTTCATGTGGCGGACATCGATATCATCGATGTAAATCGCACCGCCATTGGGCAGATACAGGCGCTGCATCAGCCGGGTCAGGGTGCTCTTGACGCTCCCGCTGCGCCCGACAATACCAACACTGGTGCCGGGCTCAATCGTAAGATCGAGTTCGTCGATAACCATGGGGCCGCCCGGTGCGTATTGGAAAGAGACATTTTCAAAACGCACCTGCCCTTTGAGTGACGGCAGGGTAATGGCTTTGTCCGAGGTCACCTCTAGCGGGTGGTTCAGGATATCGCTCAACCGGTCCACACTCAACAGCGCCTGCTGGAATTCGTTCCACAGGTTCACCAATCTGAGGACAGGGCCTGAGAACTGTCCGGCAAACATCTGGAACGCAATCAATTGGCCGATGGTCAGTTCATTGTTCAGGACGGACTTGACCCCGACAAACAGGATGGCAATGGTCATCAGGCGTTGCAGGGTCCCGGAAATAGCCCCGTAGATGTTTGACATGTTGGCCAGGCTGAAACTGGAGCGGACATACCGTCCCAGGTGATCCTCCCACCGCCGCTGCATAGTGCCTTCCACGGCCAGGGATTTCACAGTCTGGATGCCGGTGACCGACTCCACCAGGTAGCTGTTGGACTGGGCGGACATCTGGAATTTTTGCTCCAGCCGCCGCCGGAGTTCCGGAGTGATGATCAGGTAAAGCACCGCGATCACGGTAACGAAAGCCAGGACGATCAGGGTCAGCTTTACGCTGTAGAGCAGCATCACCGCCACGAACACGAACGAAAAAAACAGGTCAATAATGACTGTCACAGCTTTGCTGGTGATAAATTCCCGGATGGTATCCAGTTCCTTGACCCGGGCGGCGATGTTGCCCACCTTGCGTGCTTCAAAATAGGCAAAGGGCAAACCGAGCAGGTGCCTGAAAAGCTTGGCCCCCAGTTTGGCATCGAGTTTGTTGGCCGTGTGTATGAATATATAGTTGCGGGTGATATTGAGCAGCAGTTCAAATACCGTCACGGCCAGAAAGGCTATCGCCAGCACATCCAGGGTGGTCAGGCTGCGGTGCACCAGGACCTTGTCCAGGATCACCTGGGTAAACAGTGGGGTCACCAGCCCGAAAAGCTGCACCACGAAAGACCCCAGCAGAACTTCGCCGATAATGCGCTTGTAGTTCCGGATCTCCTTGAGAAACCAGCGGAACCCGAAAGCCGCTTCAGCAGAAATCAGGCGATGCCGCATCACAATAAAGCAATTGCATTCGTTATTGAGCTGATTCAGCGCCCATTCCACGGTTCCGCCAGTGGCGGGATCAAACACCATCACCCGGGTGGCGTCCTCATTGGCCTTCAGGATCACAGCATAATTGCCATCTTGCTTCACTGCTATGGCCGGCAAGGGATATTTTTTAATAAGCTTGGCACCGTCCAGTTTTTTAAGGCGGGCCCGGAATCCCTGCCGTCGGGCGATGCGCAGCAGTTCTTCCGGCGACACCTCATCATGAATACCGTACTCGCGGGTAACGGCCCGGATATCCATGTCAATGCGGTTGACACGAGCGGCAATATCCAAGGCAACCAGGCCGGAATTCATGAGGCGCCGCCCTCCTGGTACAAGGTCAATTCCAATGCAGCAGCGGCCTGCTCCGTCTGTTGGATATCCACATCCATTTGCTGCTGCATCAACTCGATTTCCTTTTCAAGGGCTGCAATCCGGTCGACTATCTGCTGTGTGGACATGCGCTCGAGGTTATGGTTGCTTGCCGCAATACGGGCCGTGCGCAGCAGGCGGTTTTCGCTGCGGTCAGTGTTAAGCTGGTACGTGTCATACAGGCTCCGGATACGGGCGCCGACCTCTTCAATCTGTTTGTCGCGCTCCAGGCGCAAACGCGCGATTTCCATTTTCAAACGGCGGCTTTTGGAGACATCGCGAAACCCCGAAAAGAGGTTCCACTCGGCATAGACCGCAAAACTGGCATCGCGTCCCTCCAGGTCTTGGAGGGACTCGATATAGTTGGCATCGTCGCGGCCGTACATCCGGTGGGCGCCGGAAAAATAAAAACGGGGCAGCATCTCCTTACGGGAAATGGCGTATTCATTCTCTTTTTTGCGGATTTCCTCCTCGATCGCCAGGATTTCCGGCAATGTCTGCGGGTCGGGCGCGCCTCTGATAGCGGCAGAGTCTGCTAAGGCCACAAAACGGGTAGCCATGAGGTCATAAGATACCCCAGTGTAGCGCCCCAGGGCATTAAGCAGGGTTTGGTACTCGCTATCCAAACGGTCGCCCCGGCTGACCTCTTCGGCCAAATCAACGGCATGGTTCATTACTTGCTGTTCACCCAGCTTGCCGGCTTTCTGCAGACGCTGTCCGTGGCGATAGATTTCTTTGCGGTGTCCCAGGATATTGCGAACCGTATCCCGCTTTTTCTGCAGTATGAGCCCTTGCCGGTAAATATCGAGGATGGTCAACTGCATTTGCAGCGTTTCCTGCGATTGTTTGATCGACGCAATCCGCACATCGCGCTCGGCGTTCTCGAATTTCAACGGCCGGGTGCCAAACTGGTACAGGTCATAGGTTAACCGGAGGGTAAAAGCGTTCTGATAGGCCGAATCGAGACTGGTGCTTACATAATCGCCCACCGATACCTGGTTGCCTTCGTTTTCGTTATACACATGCAGGTATTCGGTATCAAACCGGGCAGTCAGGCTCGGGTAATACAGGGACCGCACCTCTTCGAGGCTGTACTTGCTGATATCCAGATCCACCTTGGCAATTTGCAGCTCCTGGGCGTGGGCCAGTGCCCGGGCCATTACGGTATCGAGCGTCAAGGTTTCGGCGGCCACCTCAGGATTTGTGAAAAAAACCACAATCCATGTAAGTGCTGCCAGTGCCGGGAGAGTAATTCGAAAGCAGCGTAAGTTATTAAATTCCATCATCCCCATCAATTTGTTTTCAGCAACCGGAGAAAGTCATTGCCGGGTGTTGCCGGCATTCAGGGTTTGGGCCAAAATCGGTTGGTACCACCCCAGCACACCAATGCCCGATCAGGGACCCGAGATCCGCCGACCGGGCACGATGGATTGTGCTTGTTATACCGTTTGCCAGCCATTCATGGCAATGGTCATCAACTCATCGTTTTTCCGGACATCTTCCACCGAGCGCAGGCAGATACCCTCATTGGCGGCATAGGACGACATTTCCTGGATGACCCGGTTGATGTCCACCGCTTCCATATAGCTGCCATCTGCCAGTTCCACACGTTCCATCGTGGGTCTGCGATTGCCGTTCTTCTCTACTTTCACGATGTCCTGATCGCCATACTGCAGGTACAGTCTACCGCGTTTTGAAAACAGGGCCACGTCTGACCGGTCCACGTCGGCACCGGATTGAATAGTATCGGCACCACCCTCATTTTTCCAACCGCACCCCCATGCCTTTGTCTTTTCATAAATGACATCGTAACCGTGGCCGGCGGAAAAGCGATAAATATCATCGCCGCTGCCGCCCTTGAGGGTATCGCAACCGGTGCCGCCGGTTAAAATGTCGTCGCCCCGCCCGCCCTCGAGGTGATCGTTGCCGCTGTCGCCGAACAGCCAGTCGTTGCCGTCGCCCCCCTCCAGGTGGTCACTGCAGACACCGCCAATAAGGGCATCGTTGCCACCAAGGTCTACCAGATAGTCACGCCCGGCATCGCCATACAGGGTGTCGTCACCGCTTAAACCGCAAATAATGTCGTGCTGATCGCCCCCCACCAGGGTGTCATTCCCTTGAAACCCGAACAGGTAGTCATTGCCTCCGGCTCCAAAGAGCACATCACTTTGCTCCCGCCCGCCAATTATATTCCCGGAAGCATTCCCGTAGATAAGGTTTTCTTCGCCCCATTGCCCGCCTGCAAAAAAACGTTTCAGCCACCCCGGTTGCCACCAGTAGCTTCCACCGCCGGAAGGCATGGTATAGGCGGACGTATGCCCCAGTTCCAGTCGGCCTTCAATGGTGTTCATCCGCTCAACGCCTTGATAACCGGAATTGAAATACCCGGACACCGTCAGGGTGCCGCGATCCCGGATGGCAATCCGCAGGTCGCTGCTTTGCCGGGTCAGCTGCAGGTCGTCTTTGCTAACCCCGTCGAGGTTGAAGGTGCCGGTGCCGCCCGGTTGGATCACGGCATCGCCGCCGTTATATTCATTCACCGACAGGAGCAGTTCGGTCGAAGTCGTTCCGCCGTTGCCGTCATCCACCTGGATGGTGACCGTATCCTTCCCGGCAAAATCATCATCAGGCACATAGACCCATTGCCCGTCGGCATCGACGCTGAAGGCGCCGTGGACGGGTTCGCCGGTAACCGTATAGGCCAATGTATCCCCATCGATATCCTCGGCGCCAATGGCCCCGGTTAGCTGAGACGTACCAAACATGGTAAAATCCTGCTGCGGCGGGGCCACCGGCACATCGTTGACCGGTGCGACGGCAAAGGTCAGGGTCATGGAGTCGCTCAGGCCGTAGGCATTTGTGACCGTAAGTGTCACCTGGTCGCTGCCGTTGTAGTCCGGCGCCGGCGCATAGGTGTAGTTGCCGTCCGCGCCCAGATTAAAATCGCCGTTGGAACTGCCCCGGGTCACTTCCCAGGTGAGCGCTCCGCCGATGGGATTGATCACGGCCAGAACGTCCCCGGCACTTGTATCTTCGTCCAGGGCCACGGTCTGATCGTCGATGACCGGCGCCGAGACTTTTACGTCGAAGTTCAACGTGGTGGTCACTTCCCCGCCGTTGCCGTCTGTAATCGTGACCTGGGCTGAATCGGCCCCCATATAAAGGTCAGCCGGAATATATGTCCAGTTGCCGTCGGCAGTCATGCTCAAGCTGCCGTTGGCCGGTGCTCCGCTCACCGTGTAGGTCAGCGTGTCGCCGTCCACATCCGTGGCCGCCAGGGTCCCGGCCAGCTCGCGGATATCCTGCAGGGAGTGGTTTTCTTCAACGGGTGCGACCGGCGCATCGTTGACCGGCGCCACATCGAAGGTCAGCGTGGTCGTGTCGCTCAGGCCATAGGCGTTGGTTACGGTGAGGATCACACTGTCGCTGCCGTTGTAGTCCGGCGCCGGCGTGTAAACGTAGTTGCCATCTCCGTCTACCGTGAATTCGCCGTTAGAGCTGCCCTGGGTCACTTCCCAGTCAAGGGCACCGCCAATGGGGTTCACAACCGACAGGAGATCATCGGCGCTGTTGTCTTCGTCCAGATTAATAGTGCGATCTTCAATGACCGGCGCTGAGACCTTTACGTCGAAGTTCAATGTGGTGGTCACTTCCCCGCCATTGCCGTCCGTAATCGTAACCTGGACTGAATCAGCTCCCATAAAAAGGTCGGCCGGGGTGTAGGTCCAGTTGCCGCCTGTGTCAATGCTCAGGTAGCCGTTGGCCGGCGCTCCGCTCACGGTGTAGGTCAGCGTGTCGCCGTCCACATCCGCGGCCGCCAGCGTCCCGGCCAGCTCGCGGATATCCTGCAGGGTATGGTTTTCTTCCACAGGTGCGACCGGCGCATCATTGACCGGCGCCACATCGAAGGTCAGCGTGGTCGTGTCGCTCAGGCCATAGGCGTTGGTTACGGTGAGAGTCACGCTGTCGCTGCCGTTGTAGTCCGCCGTCGGTGTGTATATGTAGTTACCGTCCGCGTCCAGGCTGAAGTCGCCGTTGACACTGCCCTGTGTCACTTCCCAGGTTAAAGTACCACCGATGGGGTTGACCACGGAGAGAACATCACCGGTACTGGCGTCTTCATCCAGGTTGATAGTGCGATCGTCAATGACCGGTGCCGAGACCATGACGTCAAAGTTCAGCGTGCTGGCCACTTCCCCGCCTTGGCCATCCGAGACGATAATCACAGCCGAGTCGTTGCCCATGAACAGGTCGGCCGGGGTGTACGTCCAGTTGCCGTCGGCATCGATGGCCAATGAACCGTTGGCCGGCTGGCTGCTCACCGTGTAGGCCAGCTCATCCCCGTCCACGTCCGTAGCCACGAGGGTTCCGGCCAGTTCCCGGATGTCCTGCAGGGTGTGTTCCTCCGCTGCCGGCGCAACCGGTGCGTCGTTCACCGGGGCAACCTCGAACGTCAGGGTCGTCGTGTCGCTCAGCCCGTAGGCATTGGTCACGGTCAGGGTTACGCTGTCGGTTCCGTTGTAATCCGGCGCCGGCGTGTAGGTGTAGTTGCCGTCCCCATCCACGGCAAAATCACCGTTGGTGCTGCCCTGCGTCACCTCCCAGGTCAGGGCACCGCCCACCGGATTGCTCACGGCCAGCAGATCTCCGGTACCGGCATCCTCATCCAGCCCCACCGTCCGGTCGTCGATGACCGGTGCGGAGACCTGGACATCGAAGTTCAATGCGGTCGTAACCGTCCCGCCATTGCCGTCGGATACGGTGATTTCGGCACTGTCTGCCCCCATGAACAGGTCCGCCGGGGTATAGGTCCAGTTGCCATCGGCATCGATGGCCAGGCTGCCGTTGGCCGGAGCCCCGCTCACCGTGTAGGTCAGTGCGTCGCCGTCCACATCGGTCGCCGCGAGGGTGCCGGCCAGCTCCCGGATATTCTGCAGGGTGTGTTCCTCCACTGCCGCCGCCACCGGCACGTCGTTCACCAGTGCGACCTCAAACGTCAGCGTGGTCGTGTCACTTAAACCTGAAACATTGGTCACTTTGACGGTAACACTGTCTGCGCCGTTATAATCCGGCGAAGGAATATAGGTTAAGCTGCCGTCGGCATCCAGTGAAAAATCACCGTTGACACTATCCTGGATGATTTCCCAGGTCAGGTCCCCACCCATGGGGTTGCTGACCACCAGCAGATCTTCTGTGGCAGTGTCCTCATTCAGTTGTATGATTCCCGGTTCCGAGATATCCGGAGAGGAATCCTTTACATCGAAATTGAGCGTTGTTGTTGCTACCCCGCCGTTTCCGTCAGAGACTGTAATTTCGGCGCTGTCAGCCCCTGCGAACAGGTCTGCGGCCGCATAGGTCCAGTTGCCGTCAGGATCGATGCTAAAACTGCCGTTGGCCGGCGCCCCGCTTACGCTATAGGTTAACGTATCACCGTCCACATCCGTAGCTGACAAGGTTCCGGTCAGCTCCCGGATATCCTGCAGTGTGTGATCTTCCGTTTCCGGCGCCACCGGTGCGTCATTCACCGGTGCAACCCCCAGCCGGATATGGGAAAGAGCCGTGTTTCCGGCCGCATCCGTCACCCTGACCACGGCGCTGTCTTCACCGAAGTAGTTTTCGGTGGGCTGGTAGTTCCAGCTTCCGTCAGGATTCAGGACGAATCCTCCATGGGCACTGCCCTGCTCCAGTGTGAAGGTAAGCGCCCCTTCGGCATTGAGGGCTTCGATGCTGCCGCCCAGGGCGGTATCCTCATCAAGCGCCAGGTTATAGTGGCGGGCCTGGAAAGTTCCCAGGCGCGATTCGATGGAAACATCGGTGCCATCGGAAAACCGGATATTCTCCACCCGGTTGTTAGGCAGTTCCCAATCTTGGATAAAGGCGCTGCTGCCGTCACGCAGGGTCACCAGCCCGTCATGTCCCTGCTTTTCGATCACTACGTCATCCAGGGCGAGATCACCCCCGACCACCAGGGCGTCGAACCCACCCTGATCGAAAACATGATCCTGACCATCACCGGGGTTGATATGGTAGTTGTCGTCACCTGTCCCGCCTTCCAGGCGGTCATTGCCGGCCCCCGCGAAAAGCATATCCGAACCTTCGCCGGAGATGATTAAATCATCACCGCCGCCGGTGGATACCCAATCATTGCCGGCTCCCGCATCAACCGTATCGTTGCCGCTGCCAAGCAACACCGTGTCGTTGCCGCCCAAGGCCTCGATATCGTTGTCGCCTTCCAGCCCTTGCAGGTTGTCATCATCCCATGAGGCAAAATAGCGGTTGTAAAGCTCCATGGCGCTCATTTCAGCGCCTTCGGCAAAAACGAAGCGTTCCAGCCGCTGATCGAGGCTGCGCCAGTTGGTTATGGTCACCCGCTGGTCCATGGTGGTGGGGTTAGGTATGTATTGGGCTCCCTCGCCCCCCATCTCCATATATTTCAGCATCTCCACCCGGTCGATTATACCTAACACCAGGTCGCCGGTGGTATAGTCAATGGCGGCCACAATATCATCCGTCGTGATATTGCCTCCGAAAACCAGAGTGTCGATTCCGGCTGCATCCACAATAGTATCGGCGCCATCCCAGCGATTATAGACATATGTATCGTTACCGGCACCGCCGTCGACCGCATCGGCTCCGAACCCCGCATCTATTGTATCAGCGCCGCCACCAGCCATAATGGTATCATCCCCGTCCCAGGCGTCGATCACATCCGCCGCCTCCGTGCCGGTAAGCGTCTTGTCCACCCGCTGCCACTTATTGAGCAGGACCTAGTCCACATATCCCTTGGCATCCTGGTCCCAGTCGCCTATCTCGCGCAGGTATTGTTCATTCGCATCGATATAGTCCCGGCTCTCATTGAGGCCGTCTTCAATGTCCCGGCTGGTAATCGAACTGCCGTCCGCTGCAATGAACTCCTCGATGGTCCGGCCGTCGCCGAATTGGTCGTTGAGGATGATATCGTTGGCATACACATGGTCCGCTTCCGAACTCCAGTTTCCCCGGCCGGTGACAAACTCAAAATATAGGGCGCTGCCCAGGCCGGAGGTGACCCAGTCCGGGTCTATCTCGCTGCTTTGGTCGAATACAGCAACGATATCGCCGTAGCCTACATACAGTCCCTGGTAATCCCAGGGCGTGGGATCGGCAAACCCGATGTCCTGGATGCGGATACCGTCCCCGAAGATGACGCGATCATATCCGCCCTGGTCACCCACCGGTACAGGGGGAATCATCGGACCTTCTCCACCGCCGCCTTCCGTGGGAGCCGGTTCAGCGGCCGCAAAAAATTCGCCGCCTTCACCGCCGGCCTGGCGGGAGCCCTGCCAGTACCGGGCGCCTTCGGCAACATCTAAAAATTCCTGGGGGCCGTCGGTCAACTGGTCATTGCCGTCGCCCAGCCCGAAGCGGTAGGTGTCGTCGCCGTTGCGGCCGTGGATAAAGTCCTGGCCCTGAGACCCGGTGATGTCGTCGTCCAGATCACCGCCTATAACCGCATCGTCGCCTTTGCGGGCATCGATGGTGTTGCCTGCCCAGTCCACACCTCGGATCATCTCCGTGCTGTCCGTGGACATCAGGTCCATAATGTCGTTGTTGGTCAAGCTGCGGCCACCGTTGTCCACGGTGATATTTTCGATAGTGTAGTCCTGATCGTAAAACTGATTGATATAGACCGTATCTTCATCCGGGTTGTATTCACGGTTGTAGGTTATCTGCCGGTCTGCGTCCTGCACAAAATTGATGACCGAATCGAAGTTGTTGGTGGAGGCGATCCATCCGCTGTGGACCTCCACTTCCAAGGCCAGGTGTCGCAAACCCTTGTCGCTAAAACCTGCCAGGTCCCCAGCGGTCAGCACCTTGTCCATGTATTCCCAGCGGTCGGTAGCCGGGTTGTACCCGTATTGCTGCAAGTTCTGCCCAGCATAGTGGTCCACGATTACGGCAATGTTGTGCTCCCGGTCGGCCGGATCTGCCCGCAGAAACAGGTCGTTGACCCGCCGGTTGTCCCAGTCGTCGTTGTCCGTAGCCCAAAAGGCTTCCAGATCTTCCCGCGCGATGCCGCCGGTGAACGCGAGGGTGTCATTGCTCGGGGCCGGACTAGCCTGGTATTCCCAGACATCCCCGCCCTCTCCGCCCTCTCCGCCTTCGCCGCCTTCACCGCCTTCACCGCCGTTGGAGAGGTAGTATTCACCTTCACCGCCCTCGCCGCCTTCACCGCCACTGTCGATCAACAGGGGATTCTCAGCATCCAGGATCTCGTCGTTATGGTCACCACGGTTAAATACATACGTGTCGTTGCCATTGCCGGCATTGAGATCGTCGTCTCCGGTCAGCCCGTGGAGGGTGTCGTTGCCGCTGTGGCCCAGCAGTTCATCGTCTTCGGCCCCGCCAAAGACGATCTCATTTTCGCTATTGCCTTCGAATTCGTTCCAATCCGCATGGCCGGTTTGGGTAACAAACCCGTCGGTCCAGGCGTTGTACTGGAAGGTCTTCAGGGCCAGGTCATCGGTAAAATCCCAGGCCGACAGATCCGTGGGTTTCAGCACCCCGGCATGGTCGGCAGCCGCACTGATGGCCGCCACGATCTGCGCGCGGGTGATAAAACTGCCGTCGCTGGTCTCGAATCGTTCCACGCTGTTGCCCACGATGCGGGCCCGGTTTTGCAGTTCAATGCCGTAGCTGATGACCAGGTCATCTCCGTCCAGGGTAAAAATAGTGTCTTCCCGGGGGATGTCGTTCAAAAACAGGATCTTGTCCACCCCGTCACTGTCGGTGATGGTATCGTCGCTGACCAGCCTGTCGAAAGGCGGCGTATTTTCACTGCTCAAAACATAGGTGTCATTGCCGGCACCCCCTTCCAGGGTATTGGTGCCGTACCCGCCGTTGAGTCGGTCGTTGCCTGTCCCGCCGTCAAGATGATCATTGGCCACATGGCCGTTTAACACATCATTGCCGCCAAGGCCGTAGATAACCGAGTCCTCGCGCAGGACCGCCTCGATCCGGTCGTCGTTTTCGGTCTGCATAGCCGCGATCAGGTCATGCCGATTAAGTTCGGTTTCGTCCGCGAACCGGAAATGTTCGATCCGGTTGACATAGCGGGTATACATGGCTTCATAGCTGGGTGAATACGGGGTATCGTCCAGCCCCTCCCCGCCCATGTCGTATTCCGGTACAGTCTTCAGGAACCAGTTCTTGATGACAACCTTGTCGGAGAGTTCGTCGATGGTCGCGTTCGGATTGTTCGGGTTCTTCAGCGCCACGATCAGGTCATCGCTGCCGATGTCTTTATCCCGGTTGACCGGGTCGCCGTTGCCGTCCACGGCATGGTCCCAGTAGAAGATCACATCCTCGGGCGTGATGCCGTCGCCGAAGACCAGGGCATCGTCCCACCCTGCGTCAATCTGTTTGCGGACCGTCACCCAGTTGCTGTGCCCGAACCTGTCGGTCTGATAACCACTCTGGTCGAACCCGGCTTCATCATGGATCAGATCCGCGCCGTCACCCCGGTTGAAGTGGTATTCGTCGGTGGACGCACCGCCGTACAACGCGTCATTGCCGGTGCCGCCGCCCAGGGTGTCGCGTCCCTCCCCGGCATGCAGCTGGTCATCTCCGGCCTCGCCGTAGAGCGCATCTTCCCCGTCCAGGCTGTAGACCCGGTCATCGCCGGCCCCGGCCGGCACTTCATCGTCAGATTCCGTGGCCGTCAGCTGATCGTGGCCCGCTTTCAGGTTCAGCAGGTAGCCCATGTCCGCTTCCGACAGATCCACCGTATCATCGCCCGTAGTGAAGACCGCATCCAGGATATCCTGCCGGGTCAGCTCCAGGTCGCTGCCGTCAAACACAATCGATTCGATTTTGGTATTGTAGTTGAACCATCCCTTAATGAGCATGCGGTCGCTCAGGTCGGCCACGGTCTTGCCCGCCTCCCGAATGCCCACGATCAGGTCGGTTTTGTGGGCATCACCAAGCACCCCGCCCCAGGCAATGACCAGGTCTGAGTCGTCCAGGCTGCCGGTTATCTGAATCTTGTCGATCCCGGAAAAGGTATACCAGGGTTTGGAGGCGTCATTGTCCTCTATGATGTCCCGGCCGTCGCCGACACCGAAATAATAGATGTCGTTCCCGCCGCCGCCGTTGAGGTTGTCGTCTCCGGCGTTACCGGAGATGTGGTCAGCCCCGCTGCCGGCGACAACCGTGTCGTTGCCGGCTTTGGCATTGAGGATCAGGTCCTGGTCGGTTTCGAAGGTAACCTCGTCGTCTCCTTCGGTAAAAAGAAGATCGACCATTTCCTGGGCGGTGAGCACCTGCCCGTCGCTGAACGCATAGCGTTCGATGCGGGTGTGATCTGCGAAAAAGTCCTTGATCAGGATCTTATCGGTCAATTCTTCGAGGGGGGTGTCGCCGTCTTTAATGGCGATGGTAAAATCATTGCCGGTGGGCATGACCATCAAGTCGTCAGGTGTGATGCCCGCGCCAAATTGCAGGGTGTCCCAGCCACCATCCACAGTGCGTTCATAGGCGATCTCTTTCCAGCGATAGACATTGGTGCCTTCATCTTGCACCCAGCCATGGCGATAATAGGTCTCCGTGGCCCGGTCCCGGATGGTATCGCTGCCGTCCCCGCGGTTGAAGACAAACGTGTCGTTGCCTCCCTGGCCGTTAAGCGTATCAGCACCTGTCCCGCCAACCAGGGTATCGCCGCCGGCGCGGCCCTCGATGGTATCGTCACCTTCGGCACCGGCCAAGGTATCATCGCCGGTATTTCCCCAAATCGTGTCATTGCCCAGGCCGCCGTCCAGGTCGCTACCCTCGGCCAGAGCCTTGATGGTGTCGTTGCCGTCGGTGCCCATGGCGGCCATGATATCCGCTACGGAAAGTGTTTCACCGGTTTCGGTCAGCTCGATGGACTCGATCCGGTTCTTATAAAGATACCAGTTTTCTATGGTGATAACGTCGGTGAGGTCATCGAACGGTGTATCCGGGCTGACCGGGTCGCTGATGCCGACGTAGAGCCGGTCGGAGTCGGCCTCTATTTTAAATACCAGGTCTTCCCGGGTGATGCCGGCACCAAATTGCAATGAGTCGGTCCCGGCCGAGGTAACATCCTTGTCGTCGTCCAGAATCTGGTCCCGGCCGTCGCCGCGGTTGAACACGTAAGTGTCATCGCCCCGGCCGCCCCAGAGCGAGTCCTCGCCGGTGCCGCCGATGAGCGTGTCATGTCCGTAAGCGCCGTCCAGGGCGTCGTCGTCGCTGCCACCCATGACCGTGTCGTTATAATTCGCGCCGTTAATGATGTCGTTGCCGCCGCCACCGTCCAGGATATCGCCCGCATCGTCCAGGCCGTTGAAAACATCGTCCCCGGCTGTCCCATGCGCGGCCAGGATCTCCGGAGCACCCCAGACTGTACCGTCGCTGAACTCGAACGTTTCGATCCGGTTGTCCGCCTGGTACCAGTCTTTGAGCAGGATTTCATCGTCAGGGCTGCCCGGGAAGGTGATCCGGATATCGTGCGTGCCCTGGACCCATTCGAAGGCCAGGTCCGCCGGCAGAATGCCGGCCTCGAAGACAAGCCGGTCGGCCCCGCCGCTGTCGGCAATGGTATCCTTGCCGCTGCCGGGGGCATACCGGTAGCTGTCGTCATTATCGGTCCCCTGATAGCTGTCATCACCGGTACTGGCCGAGAAATCAGTGCCGCCCGATTGGATGCCTTTAATGTCGTCGTCGCCTTCAGTTCCCATCCGGGATAGAATCTCAGCCGCCGAATAGGTGCTCCCATCGCTAAATTCGAAAGATTCGATACGATTTGATGTGTCATACCAGTTGCAGACGGTTAGCCTGTCCGCATAGGCATCGAATGGGACACCGGTCTCATGGATTCCGATAATAATATCATTGCCGTCCTTTTTGATGCGCAGGTCGGCGTAGGCAATACCGGTCTCAAACCGGAGAGTGTCCAGGTCTCCGCCGTCCATTATCGCATCCTGCCCGTCACCCCGGGCAAACAGGTAAGTATCGTCTCCCGTCCCGCCCTCCAGGACGTCTGCGCCGGTGCCGCCGATCAGCGTATCGCTGCCGGTGCCGCCATTTAGGGTATCGTCACCGCTGCCGCCGGTGAGACTGTCGTCTCCCTCATCTCCGAACAGCCGGTCGGCATCATCACCACCGGCAATCGTATCATCGCCACTACCACCGCTGAGGATATCATTGCCCGCATCTCCGGAGAGGGTATCCACGCCACTGCCGCCCTGCAGGATGTCATCGCCAGCATTGCCGTTGACGACATCATCCCCGGCTTCTCCGTAAAGTTCGTCGTTCCCGCCCTGGCCGGTAACCGTGTCATGGCCGCCCCGGGCGTAGATCAGGTTGTCGTCCTCCGTGCCGTTAATAACATCATCTGTCTCAAGCCCGTAGACCACAAGGCTGTTTTCGGCCATTTTGCTCAAAACGCCGCTCACATCCAGGGTTGAACCGTCGGAGAACTCGAATGTCTCCACCCGGCTGTCCGTCAGGTACCACCGCTTGATTGTGATGCTGTCGGTTAGTTGGTCGATGGGAGTGGCGCCGTCTTTTAATAAAACCTGGATATCCGCCCCGTCCCGGCTTGTCAGTAGGTCATCGGCAGTAATGCCGGCACCGAATCGCAGGACATCGTTGCCGGCGTTGCCCAGTTGCCCGTACGTATCGGAAATGGTGTCCCGCCCGTCGCCGCGATTATAAATGTACGTATCATCGCCGATACCACCGTCCAGTGTGTCATCACCGGTTCCGCCGGCCAGCAGGTCATTGCCTTCACCGGCATCGAGAGCATCGTTGCCCGCCCCGCCGGAAATATCATCGTTGCCCTGGCCGGCCGTTATGGCATCTTCACCCTCAGCGCCGCTGATTGCATCGTCACCGTCCTCACCGTGCAGGTTGTCGTTGCCACCACCGCCGTTGAGTTGGTCGTTGCCCCCGCCGCCGTATATCCGGTCGTCGCCACTGCCGCCATCCCGGATATCATCCAGATCACCAAACCGGACATAGGTGTTGTCATGAGACATATCCTGATATTGGGACAGCATGTCGGACAGGGACAGGGTCGTCCCGTCGCTGAACGTAAACGCCTCAATGCGCTTGTGTTCTTCCCATCCTCTTTTGATCACGATCCGGTCGGTAAGTTCATCAAAGGGCTTGTCCCCCTCCTTCACCGCAATCACCACATCGTTCTGGTCGCCGGTAACACGTAATGCGAGATTATCCGGCAAGATGCCTTCGCCAAACGCAAGCGTATCCGCCCCCCGCTTTCATTGATGGAGATGGTACCGTCTCCGGGCCCATAGGTGTACGCGTCGTTATAAACGTTGCTCATGGCGAGCATTTGGGCAATATCGAGGGTCCGGTCCTCGAATTCGAAGCGCTCGATCTGCCCGTAGCCGAACCCATCGACCATCCGGATTGTGCCGCTGACATCCCCTTCAGCCCCGGACACATCCCGGATGGCGATCAGCATGTCGTCCCCGTCTTTTTCCAGGGTGACATCGTCGCTGTATACCCCACGGAATTTCAGCACATCCGGGGTAACCCCCACCTGCCCTTGGTCCCGGATGGTATCGTTACCGTCGCCATACGTATACACGTAGGTCGAACTACGGTGCGACCCGGCCAGGGTGTCATCTCCGCGTCCGCCTTCCAGGACATCGTGACCGTATCCGCCGCCGGTATGGAGGTAATCGTCGCCGTCACCGCCATACAGGATATCGCTGCCGGCCCCTCCGAAGATAGTGTCATCGCCGTCACCGCCGTAAATGACATCATGCCCGCTGCCGCTCGAGATCGTGTCATTGCCGCCGCCCGAATGGATTTCGCCTGACCCGCTTACGGCGTCATGGCCTTCCCCGTAATAAACGGCGTTTCGTATGGTCCCGGTTATTTCACCGGTGAGACTGTCTGCGGTCAGGGAGATATTGTTGCCGCTCAATTTGTCCTGAATTGTCGGTTTGACTAACAGCGCCGGATCGATGGATTCGAATACAGATAGACGGTCCCGGTTGATAAGCGCCGACAGGAGGTTGCCCGCGGTATTAAGGCGGGCCGGGTCCATGCCGGTGGCGATCTCGTTGCCCAAATGGTTGAGCAATTCGGCCTTGTCCAGTTCGCCGCTTTCGGCATCGTAGATATCCTGGCCGAACAGGGACTGCCCGAGAAGGTTGATCACGGTGGTATCGCGCAGGTATTCGTACTTTTCCTTCATGGCCTGGGCTATTTCGGAACCTAAGATTTCGCTGGTCACCTGGCCGTCCACCGTCATGGTGAACTGCTTGCCTGCAAAGCTTTCCAAAATGGCGATATCCCGGGCCTTGGCATACTCCCTGAATGTATGTTTCCCTTGTGGATTGGCATAGTTGTGGTTGAGTATTTTTTGGACGCCCCGGGCTTCGTTGGGGTCGATATGGTCCGTGTGGGTCCAGAGCGCCAGGACCCCTTCCGCTTTGTCGTAGAGGGCGTCGAGAGTGGTGCCGCCGTTGCTGATCAGTGCTTCCACTTCTTGCTGCAGGGCCGGATCTTCGGTCATGGCGTGGGAGAGGTTTTTTACGCGGCCGCGGCCTTTGAAATCCGGCAGGGCCTGGATATCCGCCGGCACCTCGCCTTCGAAATCATAGGCAGTATCCTGGATGTCCCGGTCGAACCAGACATCGCGGACGGCTTTTGTGTCGGTCAGGGCTGCACCGTTTTCATCCTTCAGAAGATTGCCTTCCGCATCGGTCTGCTTCTGGACGAAGGTAGCCTCGTGAGTAATCTTATTGAAGGCCTCGATCTCTTCGGTTTCAGTGGCATTCAGGTTGATCGAATCGATATTCAGGGATTCCAGCGAATGGAGTTCATCGGTCTGGCTGACGCCGTCCTGGTTGACGTCTTTCCAGACCCGCGCCGATTTGTAGACTGCATCCTTACTGTCAATTTTGCCGTCATGGTTATCATCGTGGTCCGCCAGTGCTTCAAAACCATTGGCAAACAGGTTTCCATCTTCACTCTGGGTGTTGTTCCCGAACAGCTCACCGCCGTTGTCGATCACGCCGTTGTCGTTCTTGTCCAGGGCCAAAAGGCCATCCTCGGCCTCGATCCAGCCGGTCTTCTCCTTGAAACCGTCGCCGTCCAGGTCGAAGTGGGTGTCGGTCTCGAAAATGGAGGTGGAGGTCTGGCCGTTGTTGTTCAGGTCCATGACCAGGGGGGAGGAAAAATTCTGGGTAGCGCCGCCGCCGTCTTCCTTGTCCTTGTCTGGGTCTTCTTCGTCTTCCAGGGTGATGCCCAGGGCGCCTTTACTGTAATTGTTTATGGTGAGTTTTTTACCGTCTTTTTCAAAGGTGACGGTGCCACCGCTTTTTCGGTACTCCCCGCCATCGCCCTCATAATAATCTTTGCCGTCCTCTTTTTTACCGCCCGACAGTGAGGCTCCTTCAAAAATGACCCGGCCGGATTTGTCCGAATCGTCGATGGTTTCACCGTCGTCTGCATAATACGTGTCGAAACCGGAACCACCCTTAAGCGTATCGACACCATCCCCGCCATTCAATGAGTCGTTGCCGCCGCCACCATCGAGCGTATCAGAGCCAACACCCCCGGACAGGATGTCGTTGCCATCCCCGCCATACAGGTTGTCGTCACCCTCCTCACCTAAAATCGTATCTTTTCCGGCATCTCCGTATAAATTGTCGGTCTCGGCACCACCATGAATGGTGTCATCTCCAGCATCACCATAAATTATATCGCCGCCCGCATCACCATTCAGTGTGTCGTCGCCTTCACCGCCATAGAGATGGTCATCGCCCTCACCGCCCGTAATCTCATCGTCGCCGCCATCTCCAAACAGGGTATCGGCCTCTTCACCGCCGTCAATGGTGTCATCGCCCTCCCCGCCTTCGAGAACATCTTTACCCGCATCACCGGTTATCTCTTCATCCTCGCTGGAGCCAATGATGTTGTCATCCCCGCCAAGTCCGGTTATTTTTTCAAAGCCGGTTACCTCGGCATTGCTAAGGTCTATTGTGTCGGATTCTTCAGTTCCCGTGATGGTGTCCTCACCAGCGCCGCCGTCAATTTTTTCAAAGGACTCAAGGTCAGCCGCGTCTTTTACAATCAGGGTGTCGCTGCCGCCGCCGGTTTTGATTTCCTCGATATTTTTGGCAAGGCTCAAGTCATAGGTATTGTCCGTACCGTCACCGAAAAGGTGGTCCGTGCCTTCGCCACCGTCGATTTCTTGAATCTCTCCTGTTTCGGTCAGTTCGGTAACTTTGATGATATCGTTATCACCCTTGGCATCGATTTTCTCGAAACCGGTTGTGGTACCCTGCAAGAGATCGATCGTGTTTAACTCATCTGTGCCTTCGATGGTATCTGTTCCGGTACCGCCATCAATACTCGAAATTTTAGAACCGGATGTGATCTTGTCTACAATAAGCTTGTCGTCCTCGCTGCCTAAGTCAATCTGAACCGATGGACCTTCACCTACCAAATCGGGATTTGCGACATTTAATATGTCAGCACCACCGCCAGTTTCTATGGTGCCTATATTGTTTATCTTGGTCCCACTTAGATCAATATGGTCGTCTGTAGTGGTGCCGGCTATCTTATTGGTGCCGCCTTTACCATCAATTTCTTCAACCGTATTATCACCGGTGAAATCTTTGACCCTGATAGTATCATCACTGTTTTCATCGCCGATTATTTTATCGTCGCCAGCACCGCCATTAAAAACATCAAAATCGTCATCTTCGCCGTATACGCCAAATTCATCGTTACCGCTAAAACCTCGCAGAGTGTCCTCGCCTTTACCACCTTCCAGGTAATCGTTTCCTCCCCACCCTATAAGGGTATCATTGTAGTGGTCCAGTAAAAACGGACACGGTTTTAAGCAGCATTGTTTAATTGTTCTTTTTCATAATTAATCGGGCTGAGATATCCCAGCGTCGAATGTAGCCGCATCGCATTGTAGAAGCCGATGTAG
>Ga0209783_1000042_pt1 | contig 69486 bp, 66 predicted proteins | sample WorMetfiPIANOSA1_FD_187395 | JGI IMG/M metagenome (GOLD analysis project Ga0209783, IMG submission 187395) | Marine gutless worms symbiont microbial communities from Max Planck institute for Marine Microbiology, Germany - Olavius filocauda... | ecosystem: Host-associated > Annelida > Digestive... | reverse complement strand
CCAGGCTGATAGCATCATCCTTGAACTCTTGGGTGAAACTCCGTCTGGTTTTTTGAGTACTCATTGGACACCTCGCTTTCTGATATTTCGTTCTTAGCAAAGTGTCCGTTTCTTTTAAACCACATCAGGTTCTGGTGGTGGATGATGAACCCGGTATAAGGGAAAGCCTTTCGGATTTTCTGGATGACTACGAATTCGATGTGTTTTCGGCTGAAAGCGCCGAGCAGGCCCTTGATATCGTTGAATCTGAAGACCTGGATATTGCCATTGTCGACCTGCGCCTGCCCGGCATCAGCGGTGATACCATGATTCTAAAGTCCCACGGCATGAAACCCGACATGAAATTTCTAATTCACACTGGTTCGGTCGATTACCGGCTGCCGGATGAATTGAAAGCGATTGGTATGGGATCTGAAAATCTGTTTCTGAAACCCATTCCGGACTTAACGGTTATAATCGACGCCATAAACAAGATTCTCGGGCTCTGACGTTCTGCCTCAATCTGTTCCTCGCTGTCCCCACCCGCACCTGGCCCGCCGTATGGAGCGTCGCCCGGGCCTTTTGAACAGGGCTCAACCACCCATTTAAATCCACACCTGGATTGTTGACATGGACCCCACGCCGACCCACCCAGCGCCGGTCATCCTCACTATTGATGACGAGCAAGCCATTCGCAAGAGTTTCAAACACTTTCTGGAAGACTATGACTACGTGGTGCTGGAGGCTGAAAACGGACGCGTCGGTATCGAAATGTTCGAGCGGGATAAGCCCGACCTGGTCCTGGTAGACCTGCGCATGCCGGAGGTCGATGGACTCGGCGTTTTGGCCCGGGTCCAGGAAGTGTCGCCGGAGACACCCGTGATCGTGGTCTCGGGTACCGGGATTATCGCCGACGCGATCGAGGCTTTACGCCTGGGTGCGTGTGATTATCTGCTCAAACCGGTCCAGGACCTGAATGTCCTCCTGCATGCCGTTGAAAAATCCATCGAGCGCTCCCGGTTGATTCGAGAAAACCAAGCCTACCAGGAGCATCTCGAGCAGGAGGTCGTCAGGCGGACCCACGCCCTGGAAAACGCGATTGACGAACTGCGGGAGACCAATGTCAGACTGCAGGAAAGTGAGACCAAGTATCGTGATCTGTTCGAAAAACGGGTACGGGCTGAAGAAGATAAAAAAGCCCTGGAAGCCCAATTGCTGCAAGCCCAGAAACTGGAGGCCATCGGTACCCTGGCGGGAGGCATTGCCCATGATTTCAACAATATCCTGTCGGCGGTCATCGGATATGCCGAAATTGCCGGTTTAGAACTGCCGGGTGACAGCCGCGCCCGGGGAAACCTGAGCAAAGTCATCAAAGCCGGTGAACGGGCCAAGGGCCTCGTTGGCCAGATTCTCTCTTTCAGCCGGCAGGCCGAAACCAAGCGGCAACCCATGCGGGTTATCCCGGTTATCAATGAAGCTCTGAAACTGGTGCGTGCATCCCTGCCGGCAACGATTGAAATTCAAACGGACCTGGATTGCACGACAGATACGATCAATGCCAACGCAACCCAAATTCACCAGGTTTTGATGAACCTGTGTACCAACGCGGCGTATGCCATGCAGTCCGCAGGCGGCGTGCTTGAGGTTGGCCTGATCCGCGTGGGTGCCGCTAAAGTCGCTGCCCTGAAAAACGTCGATCTATTCCCCGGTGCCTATCTGCAACTGATGGTGCGCGATACCGGCATTGGTATGACGCCGGACGTGATGGAGCGTATTTTTACGCCCTATTTTACGACCCGGTCCAAAGGCGATGGCACCGGCCTGGGATTGTCGGTTGTACATGGAATCGTCAAAAGTCATGGTGGCGCTATCGCGGTAGAAAGCAAATCAGGCACGGGCACCTGTTTTACCATCTATCTGCCCGGCGTTGATGAAGTTTTGGAGAGCGGTCCGGAGCCGGCCGCACCCGCATTGGAGAAAGGCAGCGGCTGCGTGCTGTTTGTGGATGATGAGGCCACCCTGGTGGAAATTGCCGGCGAAATGCTGTCCTACCTGGGTTATGAGGCTGTGACCAGTACGGACAGCCGGGAAGCGCTGAAACTGTTCAGTCACGAGCCCCAGCGATTCGACCTGGTGATTACAGACATGACCATGCCCGGCATGACCGGGGACATCCTCTCCCGGGAGCTTTTAAAGGTGCGGCCGGATATCCCCATTTTACTCTGTTCCGGCTACAGCGAAGAAAGCGCGACCCGCAAAGCCCGGGATATCGGCATCCAGGGTTTTGTGACCAAGCCGATAGCAATGCTGGATCTGGCGGAGAAGATCAAGGCGGTTCTCAAATCCACAGCGGCGCAAAATAGCACCTTGCCGGAAAACCAGGCCAACGCCTTTTAAAAAATTGTCTTATAAGACCCATCAGGGCGCAACGGTGCTCTGCAGGGACTGCCCTTCACGGCTTCAATAAAAGCCTGCACCTTTTCCAGGTCCTTGTGGCCGGGAGAGGCTTCCACCCCCGAACTTACATCCACGGCATCCGGCCGACCGGTTTCCAGGGCGGCGCGGACATTTTCAGGATCCAGGCCGCCGGCCAGGATGACCGGCTGCTGCGCAAAAAGTGTCGGTGGCAGCTGCCAATCCCATACCTCGGCATTGCCGCCCGGCAGGGTGCCCTGACCGCACTCGACCAGCAGGGCGCCTGCCGCCGGGTAAACGGAGGCCTGGTCAAAGCCAGGCGGCCGCTGCGCAAACAGGGCCTTAATCACCCGGAAACCGGCGCGGCTTAAGGTCGCAACCTTTTGCGGGGTTTCCCGTCCGTGGAGTTGGACGGTGTTAAAACCGCACGCCGCAGCCAGGTGCAAAATCTCGGCAGACGGCAGGTCCACACAGACGGCCACCGGGGTAGCATCGGGCGGTAACTGGCGGCAGATTTCACGCGCTTGATGGGGAGTCAGGTGGCGGGGGCTCTTGGGGAAGAAAACCAATCCAATGGCGTCGGCCCCCATTTGGGCACAGGCCACGGCTTCATCCGGTCGGGTCAACCCGCAGATTTTAACCTGTGGTCGGCCGGCAGATCTACCCCGCGTTGAACTTTCGATCGTCATCGGTTCTGCCCGTTTAGCAGTTCCTGCAGCAACCGGGTCGGGTCAGCAGCCCGCACCAGGCTTTCGCCAATGAGGAAGCTGCGGATGCCGGCCGCCAGGTTGGCCTCGATATCTGTCCTGGTGCTGATGCCGCTGGCCGCCACCGGTATGCAGCCGGGGCCCAGGCGCTCCGCAAGTCGCATGGCCGTCTGCGTGTCGGTTTCAAAAGATTTCAGGTTGCGGTTGTTGATGCCGATGAGGCGGGCACCGACGGCCAGGGCCGTCTCGATCTCTGCCGCGGTATGGATTTCCAGCAGCACATCCATGTGGAGGGATTTGCTTAGCTGGTAGAGGGCCTGCAGCTGTTCGGGTGAAAGGATACGTGCAATGAGCAAAATGGCATCGGCGCCGTGAGCCCGGGATTCATAAACCTGGTACTCGGAGAGGATGAAATCCTTGCGCAATACCGGGATATCGACCGCCGCTTTGGCCGCGGCCATGTCACCCAGGCTGCCCCTGAAATAGGGCGTGTCGGTCAGCACCGAAATAGCCGCGGCGCCGCCGGCGGCGTAGGCCCCGGCGAGGGCGGATGGGTCCAGGTCCGGACGGATGGGGCCTTTGGAGGGGGAAGCCCGCTTGATCTCGGCAATAATCTTCACGGACGCTTGCCCCTCGCCGTTAAACTGCTCCAGGAAAGCCCGCGGCGGTGCGGCTTCGGCGGCACGGGTTCGGATTTCACGAAGTGACAGCGCCTGCCGCGCTTTCGCCACAGCGGCTATTTTACAATCCACGATCTGGCTGAGAATATCTTTGGCCATGGCGGTTACCCGTTTTCAGTGGTGTAGGTTGCCAGGTTCGCGAGTTTTTCCCGGGCGGCGCCGGAATCGATCGATTTGGCGGCCATCTCGATCCCGGTCGGGAAATCGGCCGCCTTACCGGCACAAATCAGGGCCGCGGCGGCATTGAGGACGACCACATTGCGTTTGTTCCCTGCGGCGCCTGCGAGGATGTCGCGCGTAATGGCGGCATTGGCGGTACTATCACCGCCGGCCAGGGCCGCCGGTTCGGCCAACCGACCGAAGAACTGCTGGGGGCTCAAGTCAAAGGTTTTCACCCGGCCGTCCTTCAATTCCGATATGCGTGTGGGGGCACATACGGAAATCTCGTCGAGGCCGTCGTGGCCGTGCACCACCATGGCTTGCCGGGCACCCAGGTGTGACAGGGCCTGGGCGAACATCTCCGTGAGTTCCGGAGCGTAAACCCCCAGCAACTGACAATTGGCTCCGGCCGGATTCGTCAACGGACCGAGCATGTTGAAGATACTGCGCAGGCCGATTTCGGTCCGCGCTCGGGCAGCATGACGCATGGCGCTGTGATAGACCGGTGCGAAGAGAAAACCGATGCCCACTTCGTGCAGCGCCTCTTCCACGATCTCCGGTGCCGTATTGATCTTGACACCGAGCGCTTCGAGCAAGTCCGCACTGCCGCACTGGCTGGACACAGAGCGATTGCCATGCTTGGCCACGACAACTCCGCAGCCGGCAACCACAAATGCAGTCGTGGTGGAGATGTTGAACGTCTGCGCGCCGTCACCGCCGGTCCCGCAGGTGTCCACGACGATGGCTCCCGGCGGTTGAATGCGCTGGGCTTTGCGTCGCATGGCCTTGGCCGCGCCGGCCAGTTCAGCGTAGGTCTCCCCCCGCGTGGCCAGGGCCGCCATCATTGCTCCGATCTGAGCGTCGGTAATATCACCGGCAAGTACGGCGGTGATCATTTCCGTCATTTGTTCTTCGTTCAGTTCTTCGCCCGCTATGATCATTTTAAGGTATTCTCGAAACATGTTGTGTCTCCTATTCTTGAGATAGCCCCATTTTATTTATCGTTTACCGTCGAATTTAAAAAATTGCGCAACAGCCGCTTGCCCACCGGGGTCATGATCGATTCCGGGTGGAACTGAATGCCCTCGGTTGGATGGCTGCGATGTCGAATGCCCATGATTTCACCATCGTCGGATTCCGAAGTTATGGTCAGACAATCCGGAAAATCTTCCCGGCTGATGGCCAGGCTGTGATAGCGCATGGCCTGAAACGGTTTGCGAATCCCCTTGTAAAGGGCCTGACCATCAGCGGTGACCGTCGACGTTTTGCCGTGCATCAGGGCCCGGGCGGATACCACGCGGCCGCCGAAAGCCTGCCCGATGGTCTGGTGCCCCAGGCAGACACCCAGGATGGGTACCCGGCCCGAAAAGGTCTGGACAGTTGCCAGGGAGATTCCGGCCGAGTCGGGTCGGCCGGGACCGGGCGAAAGAACGATGCCCGCAGGCGCCAGCTTCTCCAGGTCGCCTATCGAGAGGGCATCGTTGCGAACCACATGGACCGGGTGCTCCATCTGTTCGATGTATTGCACCAGGTTGTAGGTGAATGAGTCGTAGTTGTCTATCATGACGATCATGGTGAACCTCACTTCAGCATTTCAAGTGCTTTTTGAATGGCCATGGCCTTGTTGACGGTTTCCTGGAGTTCTTTTTCCGGAGCGCTGTCCGCGACAATGCCGGCCCCGCTGCGGATGGTCAGTTCCCCGGATTCCACGCAGGCGGTCCGGATCGTAATGGCCAGATCCATGTTGCCGCTGAAGGAGATATAGCCAACCGCGCCGCCATAGGGACCCCGGGGGGTGTCCTCCAGTTCCGCGATGATCTCCATGGCCCTTACCTTGGGTGCCCCGGATAGGGTCCCGGCCGGGAATGTGGCCCGGATCAGATCCCAGGCGTCCATCTCCGGCTTCACGTCACAGGTGATGTTCGAGACCAGGTGCATGACGTGCGAATAGCGCTCCACGAACATCAGGTCGGTTACCTGGACGGTCCCGGTCTCGGCAATGCGGCCGAGATCATTGCGCCCCAGGTCGACCAGCATCAGGTGTTCGGCCCGTTCTTTTTCATCGGCCAGCAGCTCATCGGCCAGCAGGCGGTCTGCTTTTTCCGACGCGCCCCGGGGACGGGTGCCGGCAATGGGCCGCAGCGTTGCAATCTGGTTTTCCAGCCGCACCATGGTTTCCGGTGACGAACCTACCAGGGCGGTGTCGGCCAGGTGCATGAAAAACAGATAGGGGGATGGATTGATATAGCGCTGAGCCCGGTAAAGCATCCAGAGATCCGCCGGGGCCCGGCAGGTGAATGGCTGTGAAATCACGGTCTGGATAACATCCCCGGTCCGGATATAGTCTTTGACCCGGGCCACCATGTTCTTGAACGTGTCCGGATCGATTTCGGCTTCCGGCATTCCATAAGTGACGCCGTTACCCATGTCGTCGGCGGGCAGGCAGGTCTGCATGGTTGCCGTCATACGTTCAATCCGCCGGGCAGCTTCCTGGTAGGCGGCCGCGGCATTTTCCTGGTCGTCGATAAAGGCAATGGCCACCGCGGTCATGGTATACCGGATGTTATCGAAAATGATCAGTTCATCCGGAATGATGAAATGGGCCAAAGCCTTGTTGTCCGGCAGCCGGTTGGGGATCTTTTCAAAGAAGCTCACCATTTCATAGGTCATGTAGCCCACCAGGCCGCCCCAGAAACGGGGCAGGCCGGGAACACCGGCCGGTGCGAATCCGGTTGACAGCTCCTTGAGAATCTTCAGCGGATCACCGTGGTGGGGAATCTTTTGCGTCGCCCCCCGGGACGCCACCTCGACGTGGCTTTCAAAAACCCGGATATGGCTGCGGGCCGAGGTTCCCAAAAAACTGTAGCGCCCCCAGCGCTCGCCACCCTCGACACTTTCCAGGAGGAACACCGGTCCGCTGCCGTTATAGAATTTACGCAGCAGTGACACCGGGGTGTCCGTGTCGGCCAGAATTTCGGCGCACAGCGGCACCACATTGTGCCGGGCTGCCAGAGTTTCAAATTGTTCTTTTGCAGGGAATTGACTTAATTGCATATATCCTCTTATCCACCGGGTTTTTGATTTTGGTGACGAAGTAAATAAAAAGGGCCGCGGTTTCCCACGGCCCTGAAAACAGAAAAGACCGTGGCCTGTCTTGCCACGGTCCCGAAATTTTAATTTATTATATTCGAGCTTATAGTCCGCCGGCAGGACAGTTGACGCAGTTCTGCCACCACCACCAGCGGGCGCTTTCAATGTTTGCTGTTTTGTTGAAGATCAGGTCCATAATTTCAATTTCCTGTGTCGTCGCAACCTATAGTCAAACCCGGCGGGCTGTCAAGTTTTTTCTGTGACCTCTACCCCGCCGGGACTCAGGATAGCTTCGAGTTTGCGCAGGTTGCCCTTTTCGCCCACCGCGATGACGGTATCACCGGGCTTGATTACATATTCGAATGAGGGATTGAAAAGCATGTCCCCGCCTTCCAGTTCGATGGCGATCAGGATCAGGCTGAAGCGCTGGCGGATGCCGGAGTCCTTCAGCATGACATTGGCCAACTCCGAATAGGGCAACACCGGGATTTCTTCCATCTGAATTTCCTTGTGACTGTGCTCAAACGCCAGGTCCAGGAAACTGGTAACCGTGGGGCTCAGGATTTTTTGAGCCATGCGCAAGGCGCCCATCTCGTAAGGAGATTCCACTGATGTGGCTCCGGCAGCCAACAACTTCTTTTTAGCTGATTCCCGGCTGGCCCGGGCCATGATGGTCAGTTTGGGGGCCAGTTGCCGGGCAGTCAGCACCAGAAAGACGTTGTCAGTGTCCGTGGCCAGGACGGATATCAGGCCTTTGGCTTTTTTCACACCGGCCTTCAGGAGCGTTTCCTCATCCGAGGCGTCCCCACGGATATACAGGACCTTGTCTTCGTCCATCTGGGGGATCAGTTCCCGGTCCTGCTCCAGGACCACTACATCTACCGGGCCGCGCCGGAGCTTGTTGCACAGTACCCGGCCGATACGGCCGTAGCCGCAGACGATATAGTGATTGCTGAGATGACTTATTTTTCGGTCCACTATGCGCCTCCCCATTATGAGTCGGATTCGGCCCTCCACCATGAACTGCACCACTGCGGCGGCCACATATAGCGTTAGCCCGACTCCAAAGAATACAAGAAAAATCGTGAAAAGATGCCCCGGGTCTCCCATGGGTTGGACTTCCATGAAGCCCACGGTGGAAATGGTAATCACTGTCATGTAGAGGGAGTCCAGAAAATCCCAACCCTCTATCAGCATATATCCCACGGTGCCGGAAACAATGATGATGACCGACAGGATAGTTGAAATGATGAGATGTTTCGAGGTTTGCATTTAAGTTGCTGCCAAGATGAATTTATGTGCCCGATTTTCCGGAAGTCGGTTATTGGCCATTATCTGCAAATTTCTCTAAAAAATCAAGGGATTTGAGTGGTTGACGAAAACAGGCGTATTTGTTAGAAACCTTAACGAAGTCCCCTTTGCGGGGCTGCCGGGACGGTTGACCGGATCCGGGGGCGCCGCGACACGTCGAATGCAACAGCTTGGGAGTATGGAAGCGGATTCTTTAAAATACCGCCGTCAGCGTGAAGTGATGGTTAAAAGCAGATCGAGGCCCGGGGGGTCGCCGATCCGGCTGTTCTGGCCGCCATGCGTAAGGTGCAGCGGCATCTATTTGTCAGCGAAGCCCTGATGGATCAGGCGTATGGCGATTATCCCCTGCCGATCGGTGACGGCCAGACCATATCCCAGCCCTATATCGTAGCTGAAATGACCCAGGCGTTGCAGCTCAACCCGGACGACCGGGTACTTGAAATTGGAACCGGATCCGGCTACTAGGTGGCGGTCATTGCTGAAATTGCCTTCCGGGTCTATACCATCGAGCGGATCCACGCCCTGTTTGTCAAAACGCGGTCGCTTTTTGACCGGTTGAAATACCACAACATCGTCACCCGCTATTCAGACGGCACCACCGGCTGGTCTGATCAGGCCCCTTTCGATGCCATCATGGTTACGGCCGGCGCCCCGGATATTCCGTCTGTTCTGGTACAGCAACTGGCGGTCGGCGGCCGCCTGGTGATGCCGGTGGGCGACCAGCATGTGCAGGAGCTGATCAAGCTTTACCGGGATGCGGATGGGATTCACCAGACCAAGATGGGGGGGGTGTCGGTTTGTCAAGCTCATTGGTGAACACGGATGGCACGAGTAGGTGATCGTTCACAGGCGGCATATTTTGGCCCAGGGCCGCGTTTTCGCATTTTTAAAATCCTCGGAATACGATAGTATGCCTCCGGTTTTAAAAATGCTCAGGCCTTGCCCTGAACCAAAATCTACCACCTGTGAACGATCACCCCGCATTGACTTTAAACGACACCTTTAGAGAAGGTGTCGTTTTTGTATAAAGGAAACATGGTTTTGTATGGGAACTGAAAAGATAACCTGGAAAGAGGCGTTTATGGCCAGTCCCGGGCCGCGGACGGTGCGGGCGGCGGGGCTGCTGACCCTCAAGGGGTTGTGCATGGGGACCGCTGACATTATACCCGGGGTTTCCGGCGGGACCATGGCCTTGATTACGGGTATATACCAGCAGCTGCTGCAGGCCATTAAATCGGCCGATACAAAGATGGCCGCCTTGCTGCTGAAGTTTGATTTGAAAGGTGCTCTGGCCACGCTGCATGTGCGGTTTTTGCTGGCCCTGTTTCTCGGGATCGGGGCCGCCATCATCAGCCTGGCCCGGCTGGTGAACTACCTGCTGCATACCCATCCAATCTTCATCTGGAGTCTTTTTTTCGGCCTCATCGCCGCCTCGGTGCTGGTGGTCAGCCGCCCTGTCTCCCGCTGGTCACCACCGGCCGGCATCAGTTTTATCGCCGGCGGTCTGCTGGCCTGGTTGATTGTCAATGCCGTGCCGGTCTCCACCCCGGAAACCGCCGGGTTTATCTTCTTTTCGGGCCTGGTGGCCATTTGCGCCATGATTTTGCCGGGAATCAGCGGTGCCTTCATTCTTCTGATCCTGGGCAAGTACGAATTTATAACCGGGTGTTTGAAAAACCCGTTTCTGGTCGATAACTTTATCACCATCCTGATCTTCTGCGCTGGCTGTCTGGTCGGCTTGACGGGGTTTGCCCGGGTCCTGAATCTGCTGCTGGACCGGTATTACAATTTGACGATTGCGTTTCTCACCGGGCTGATGGCGGGGTCTTTGCCCCGGATCTGGCCCTGGAAAGAGGTGGTGGAAACCAAGATCATTCGCGGCAAGGAGCATGTCATCCAGGTGCGCAACATACTGCCGGATACAATTGACGGTGCTTTTTTCCTGGCCATTGGGCTGGCCGTGGTGGGTTTTGGGGTAGTCATCTGGCTGGAGCGGGCGGCCGCTGGGGATCAGGCAAGGTCCGCTGACTGAAGACTGCAGTCTGAAGGCGAGGGCCGCTAAAGCAGGGGTTCAGCCGCTTCGTTGCAGTGCTCGTTTTATAGAACCAATTCAACCTGTCGGGTTCACAAAAGCTTTTCTGCAGCCTGGGCAGCCTGAAACCGCACACTTAAGGTCAGGGTTCATTACTTCTTCAAGCCTATTTTTTCCATCAGCTTGCGGTTTACTTCCGGCGGCACCATATCGTCTACGTCGCCGCCGAACTGGGCCGCCTCCTTGATAATGGACGAACTGGTAAAGATCCAGCGCAGCCCGGTCATCAGGAAAACCGTTTGAATTTCCCTTTTCAATTTCCGGTTCATCAAGGCCAGCTGAAATTCATATTCAAAATCGGAGACAGCGCGCATGCCCCGCAAGATCGCATGGGCCCGGCGCAGCTCGGCGTAATCAACCAGCAGGCCGTCGTAAGAAGCCACTTCCACATTATCGCAATCCGCCAGGCAGGTTTCCAGCAAATCGATCCTCTCCGCCAGGGAAAATAGCGTCTTCTTTTGCGGGTTGTGTAAAATGGTGACGATGATTTTGTCGAAGATCTTGAGGCCGCGCTTGATAATGTCCAAGTGGCCGTTGGTGACGGGGTCAAAGGAACCGGGGTAGATGGCGATACGTTCCATGGCGTAACCTTTGGTTGAAGATTCATCGCGTGGTGCAGTTTGCCGAATTAGAACCGGATAGACCAATAGGCGCTATCTCAAAAGGTATTTCAAAATAGCCGCTGATTTGGAGGCGTTCATATCATATATGTCAGAAACGAGACAAGCGTTTTCCCGTATTTGCGCTGATCGGTCTGTTCCAGGAAATCCCGGTTCACCGGAAGCTCTTCCCGGCGCGAATGTTCCACTACCAGCAAGGCGCCGGGTATGACGCTCCGGCTGTGGTGCAGGTTGTCCAGGGCTTTGCCGACCAATTCCCGCTCGTAAGGCGGATCCATAAAAACCAGGTCGTACGCCGGCGCGGTGGTCTGGATACAATTCAGGTTGCGGGCGATATCCCACTGAATTGTCCGGATGGCCTCTTCGAGGGCCAGGTGGCGCACGTTTTTCCGGATAGTGCCGACGGCTTCACGGCTGTTGTCGATACTGACAACCGATCGGGCTCCGCGGCTGATTGCTTCAATACCCAGGGCACCGGTACCGGCAAACAGGTCCAGGACCGCGGCGGCCGCAACGCGTTCGGCGAGGATGCTGAAGAGTGCTTCCCGCACCCGGTCAGATGTGGGCCGGATGTGCCGGCCGCTGAGGGAATACAGCTTGCGGCCGCCCAATTTTCCGCTAATGATGCGCATGGTTTTGTAAGGTGTTCAGGCTAAAGGCTGAAGATGGTCAGCCCTGATTGTCAGGAGGTATTCTTCAGCTTTTTGTGCAGGTAGCTGCTGGCCACACCTATGGCCTCGGCGGTCTTGGTGACGTTGTTGTCCTGCTCGCTGAGTTTGCTCTGGATAAAGGCTTTCTCAAAGGCTTTTTTAGCTTCCTTGAGGTTTTCAATCGCGAACAGCCGGCCGTGTTCCGACAGGCCGCTTTCTACGGCCGGGGCTCCGCCGAGATGGGGCAGGTCGGTCACGTCGATCACATCATTTTCGACCATGATCATCAAGCGTTCAACGAGATTCTTGAGCTCCCTGACATTGCCGGGCCAGGTGTAGGCACACAATTTATCCATGGCGGCGGCGGTGACCGTCTTTTCACGGCCCATGTTTTCGTGGGCGTTTTCCCGAATGAATGTTTCCACCAGCAGCGGAATGTCTTCCCGTCTGTTCTTCAGAGATTGCACATTGATCGGGATCACGTTCAACCGGTAGTAAAGATCTTCTCGAAAGCTGCCGTTCTGAATTTCAGTTTCCAGATTCTTGTTGGTGGCTGCGATGATCCGGATATCCACATTGATGGTCCGGGAGCCGCCAACGCGCTGAAACTGCATCTCCTGGAGGACCCGCAAAATCTTGCCCTGCGTTTTCAGGCTCATATCGCCGATTTCATCCAGAAACAATGTGCCCCCGTTAGCCAATTCGAATTTGCCGCGTTTCTTGGTGGCGGCTCCCTCGAAGGTTCCCTTTTCATGGCCGAACAGTTCGCTTTCTATTAAATCTTCCGGAATGGCGGCGCAGTTGACGTCAATCAACGGCTTCTGGGCGCGCGAACTGAGTTGGTGGATGGTACGGGCAATCAGTTCCTTGCCGGTGCCGTTCTCACCGGTTATCAGGATCCAGGCATCCTTGGGGGCGGCAATGGAGATCTCTTTTTTAAGCTCGACAGTCGCCGGGCTATTGCCCGTAATGGAGTTTTTCTCCAGGGTTTTCTTGCGCAGGTATTGATTTTCTTCTTCCAGCCGCCGGAAGTTCAGGGCATTGTTGATGGTGACGATTACCTTGTCGATCGACAGCGGCTTTTCGATAAAGTTGTAGGCCCCCAGTTTGGTGGCGTGCACGGCAGTCTCGATCGTTCCGTGTCCCGAGATGATGATGACCGGCAGAATGGGGTGCGATTTTTTGATTTCCTTCAAAGTTTCGATGCCGTCAATCCCGGGCATCCAGATATCGAGCAGAACCAGGTCGGGAGACTCGGCATCGATAATTTTGAGGGCTTCATAGCCGTTGGTGGCGGCGATTACTTCAAACCCCTCATCGGTCAACAGGCCCCACAGGGACTGCAGGATGGAAGGTTCGTCGTCTACGATCAAAATCGAGGGAAACATCAAACAAACTCCTTTATCATTTTGCAGCTGGAACACGCACTAAGCAACTGTGGCCACTGGAACCTGTCTCCAAAAAATCTTCCTGTCGGCGCAGCGCGCCGGGCGAAGCCTGGATTTTGAACCAAAATCTGTTTTTTGAGATAGGTTCTAATTTATATCTACCGGCAATTCAATAACAAACTTCGCCCCGTTGGGGTGGTTGTCCTGCACCCGGACCCGGCCGTTATGATCCAGTACAATCGAGCTGACGATAGTTAAACCAAGTCCCATGCCGGCCCGTTTGGTCGAAAAATTCGGCTCGAACAGCCGGGTTTTATCCTCATCGGAGATACCCGGTCCGTTGTCGGCCACTTCGATACGGACCATTTTCAATATCTCATCGTGGGACAGGTCGATGGCGATGCGGCCCTTTTCCTCCATGGCCGCCACGGCATTGTCGATGAGGTTGATCATGGCCTGTTTGATCTGCTGGCGATCAAGGCTCAATTCAGGTATATCCTCGCTGACCCTGAATTCGAACGTCACCTGGTCCAGTCCTTCGCGGTAGAGCGTAACCGTCTCCTCAATAATGCTGCCGATGTCGCACAGGGTCGGATTGGCCGTCGGAAACTGGGCGAAGGCCGAGAACTCATTGACCAGGTTGCGGATAAGGTCCACGTGGTCGATAATCATCCGGGTGCACTCTTCAAAGACCGGGTCTTCTATCTGCTTGACATATTTGCGTTTCAGGCGCTGGGCGGACAGGGATATGGGCGTGAGCGGGTTTTTGACTTCATGGGCAATCCGGCGGGCCACTTCGCGCCAAGTGGCCACTTTCTGGGCGCGCTCCTGCTCGGTGAGGTCGTCGAACACCACCACGACGCCGATGTTGCGGTTCGTATCGTCCTTCAAAGCGTTGACCGTTACCAGGAAGCTTTTGGTCTGGCCATTGACGGTCGCCTTGATCGCGCGATCCACAGCATCTTGCGGTCCCTGGGTCAGGATGTCCATGATTTCCCGGGCCAGGCTGAGGTGCTGGTCGGTGAGTATTTTGGAGAAGGGGCGGTTGAGAATCCGGGCGGCTTCGAGGGCCAGCATCCGTTCAGCCGACTTATTGATGGTGGTGATGATACCTTCGGCATCCAGGGTTACCACCCCGGCGGAGACGTTGCGCAGTACGATCGAGAGAAATTGCCGCTGTTCTTCAATTTCGATATTCCGGTCTTTCAGCAGTTTGGCCGAATGTTCCAGTTGTTCCCGCCCTGCCCGCAGGTCATGGGTCATTTTGTTGAAAGAATCGACCAGGGATCCGATTTCGTCATCGGCGGCCATGCTGATGGTGAAACTGAGGTCCCCGTCGGCCACCTTGCGCGTACCATCCGCCAGTTCCATGATGGGGATGGTAATGGTCTTGGCCAGATAAAAACCAAACCAGATCGCACAGAAGACGACCAGCAGGGCTACAATGGAAAGCGAGATATAGTAGGAGATCTGGATGGGTTTTTTCAACAGTTTGATCTGCTGATACTCCTCGATGCCCCGGGATATGGATTGCAAATTCTCCGCAATAGCCGGTGGGATAAGGACCGAAATGACCAGCAGCGCGTCGGCTTTGGCCAGGTCGCTCTTAAATGGAATCGTACCGATGGTGCGCACGAATTCGCCGTTGGGCAGTGTTTCCGTGAGGCTGCGCACGCCATTGGGCATCATTTCCCTGCGCAGGTTATCGGCGGAAATGGCATTGAACGGCACTTCCTCCAGCTCGGGCGCGATGGCGTAGGTGATTCTTTTGGTGTTGACGTCATACACCTCGATGGCATCCAGGTTGAAAGCCCGCTGCACCACCTGGATATAGTTGTTCAGGGCCTTGCGTTTTTTGGCAGCCAGCATTTTCTTGGCTTTAATCTGGTAGGCGGCCCGTTCGAGGAAAAACAGGTTGTTGGCTTCCGACCGATTGTAGAGGCTGCGGCCCACGCGAATCGAGTTTTCCAGAGCCTGTTCGATGGGCACGTTAAACCAGAATTCCAAACTGTTGGTGATGAAGTTGATTGAGAAAAAGAACAGCACCGTGGAGGGCAGCAGGGTCAGGGCGACAAAGGCGATGACCAGCCGGGTACGCAGCCGGGCGCCCATCACTTTGCGGCGGCGGTCATAGAGCAGCTTCACCAGGTTGCGCAACACGAGAAACAGCAGCAGGATCAACAGCAGCAGGTTGATGTTTATGAGGATAAACATCAAGATGGTATTGGAGATCGGCAGATCGGTGCCGAGATGAATGACCCGGCTTTCGACAAACGTCAGTACCGCCACGAGTGCGATGGCGACGACAATGATGATGGCTTCCCGTTTTCGGCGCCTGCGCTCCTCGGGGGAAAGTCTGGTAGTCGGCGTGCTGTCGCTAAGGTTCTCGCTCATGTTCTGATCCGGCAAATCCGCTCACCGTCGCCTGTCAGTAAATAAAATAAATGGAGTACCAGTCTGTTTCGAAGTCCCAGAGAGACATGAAGAAAACCACATAGTGCAGTTTTAACGGGAGGGTGCGTTTGCTGAGTTCGGCTTTGGCCTGTATCTGGTAAGCGGTCCCTTTCTGAAGTTCAGCCAAAGGAATCAGGGGCAGGCTGTCAACCTCAGTCATCAGTTTTTTGGCTTCTGAAAAAGACTGGGTGATGTGCGGCTCAGCTTCCCAGGAGCGTTGGATCCGGTATTTCTTCTTCAGGTTGTCATATTTGATGGTGTGGGTGATGGTGCGCTCGGCAATTTTTTTATCCAGCCACCAGTTCCGGTTGCGGTACAGGTTGACGAAAAAGGAAAATGTGGCTGCCACCCCGCTTTTGATAGCGGTTTCCATTTCTTTGGTGAAAGCACCTTCTACGGTCAGGTAAACAAGCAAGTCATCGCGGGTATTGGTCACGATGACATCGGTCAAGCGCGCCTCCTGCGCGAAAACTGCCTCGCCGGTCAGCAGGGTCATGACGAGCAGCGGGATGACGATTTTCCGGTTTGAGCCAGCTGGCATAAAGTTACCCAGGTTAAGATATGGTGCTATTCAAAATGGGTCAGATATACCGGATATTTAATGGAATTTAGCCTAAATGGCAAGTTGTTTCGGCTGGGCGGGCCGGGATTCGGGGGCGTGGATTGTTTCGGTTGCCCAGCAGTCTTTCTTTTCGAAGAAGGTTTTTAAAAACTCGTGGTTAAAGGCATGGCCGGACTTTTCAGCCACGACATGTCCCAGCAGGGGCATGCCGAGCAGTGAGAAATCGCCGATGCAATCGAGAATTTTGTGGCGGACAAATTCGTCCGGGTATCTCAATCCGTCCGGGTTGACCACATCATCCTCATCGATTACCAGGACATTGTCCAGTGAACCGCCCTGGGCCAGGCCGTAGTGCTTCATCAATTCGTACTCTTCCAGGAATCCAAAGGTACGGGCCCGGGCGATCTGGGTTTCAAATGTCCCGGCGTTGACGTCCACCGTGCAGGTCTGGCGGCCGATAAGCGGATGGTCGTAGTCGATGGTGTAGGTGATTTTGTAGGTGGAGTCGGGGTAGATGCCCACAAACTTGCCGTCCCGCTCTACTTCAATCGGCTCTTTGATGACAAAAAAGCAGCGCGCTCCGGCCTGATCCTCCACGCCGGCGGAACTGATGATTTCGGCAAACGGTCCCCCGCTGCCGTCCATAATCGGCATTTCATAATTGTCCAGTTCGACCAGGGCGTTGTCGATCCCCTGCCCGGTAAAGCAGGCCATGAGATGCTCGATGGTGGAGATGATAAAGCCGTTGTACCCGATGACCGTGGCCAAGCTCGTGTCCACGACCATGTTAAAGCGGGCGGCGATGCCGGGGCTGTCCATCAGGTCGGTGCGGACAAATTGGATCCCGTGATTGACCGGTGCCGGCTTGATGGTTACCGTGACGGTCTTGCCGGAGTGGACACCAATGCCGCTGCAGGTCACAGACCGTGCCACGGTTCTCTGGTTGGTTTGCATGTACATGATTGTATATTTGATCCGCGACGATGCGGGCGCGGCTGCCACCCTGATACCGTCCGGTACTTTCCTTATATGATTCCTGATTCACCCTGAGTGGATCAGGTAAGGCCCTATATTAAACAAAAACAGGCAAATGTCAAATCAACCCGTCATTTAGGTGGGGTTACCACCGGCTTGGATTTATTAAATTGCCTGTCTCCGGCCAATTTGATATGGTTGCTGCACCGGTCGGCGGCTCAGCCTGTTCCGGCCGATAATCCGGCGGCAGCGCCCGCCTGCGCCTCAAACGGTCCTCACCGTACAGTGGCCCGCCGGAAAACGGCATCCGAAACGCAAAGATGCCGAGTTGCCCATCGCAGCTTAAATCCGAATTTATTTATACAATTACAACAGGTTAGGCCTTGTGCTGCTTCCAGTACCTATGGGCCGGACCGTTGCGGAGCGCAAGTATGCTGGCAAAAGTGCTGAGCAGTGCCATCATCGGTATCGAGGCCGTTATGGTCGAGGTGGAAGTGGATATTGCTTCCGGGTTGCCGGCCTATACCACGGTGGGGCTTCCGGAGGCGGCGGTTAAGGAGAGCCGGGAGCGGGTCAAGGCCGCCATCAGCAACTCGGGGTACACTTTTCCGGATGACCGCATCACGGTCAATCTGGCCCCGGCCGATATCAAGAAGGAAGGCACGGGCTTCGACCTGCCCATGGCCCTGGGTATCTTGACGGCCACCCGCCTGATTCCCCAGGAGGCGGTTGCCCGGTATCTGGTGATGGGTGAACTTTCCCTGGACGGTCGGGTAAAACCGGTGCGCGGATCTTTGCCCATGGCCCTGGAAGCCGCCCGGCGAAAGCAGGCCGGGATCATTGTGCCCCGGGAGAACAGCAACGAAGCCGCCGTGGTTGATGGTATCCAGGTCATCCCGGTGAGCACCTTTTCCCAGGTCGTGGAATTTTTACGAGGGATGATTGCCATCGAACCGGTGCGAACCGATGTGGCCGCCATGTTTGCTACCCGTGTCGTTACCGGGGATGATTTCGCTGAAGTCATGGGCCAGGAACTGGTGAAAAGGGCTCTGGAGGTGGCGGCGGCCGGTGGGCATAATCTGTTGATGGTCGGTCCCCCGGGATCCGGGAAAACAATGCTGGCCCGGCGTCTGCCCGGGATCCTGCCGCCCATGGCCCTGGCCGAGGCCATTCAGACCACCAAGGTTTACAGCGTGGTGGGAATGCTGCAAAAAAGCCAAGCCCTGGTGACGCAGCGGCCCTTTCGATCTCCCCATCACACCATATCCGATGCCGGGCTCATCGGCGGCGGCCACATTCCCCGGCCCGGGGAGGTGAGCTTGGCCCATAACGGGGTTCTGTTCCTGGATGAACTGGCCGAGTATAAAAAACATGTCCTCGAAGTCCTGCGCCAGCCCCTGGAAGATAAATCCGTTACCATTTCCCGGGCCGCCTCCACCTTGACCTACCCTTCCAGCTTCATGCTCGTGGCCGCCATGAACCCCTGCCCCTGCGGGTTTCTGAGCGATCCGAAACATGCCTGCCGGTGTACCGCTACCCAGATCCATCGCTACCGGGCGAAGATTTCCGGTCCGCTTCTGGACCGGATCGACATTCACATCGAGGTGCCGGCAGTGCCCTACCAGGACCTGATGGGCAAGGTGCGGGCCGAGCCGTCGGCCGCTATCCAAAAGCGGGTCGCGGTCGCCCGCCGCATTCAGGCCCGTCGTTTTCATCGCGCCCGGATTTTTTGCAACGCCCAGATGGGCAGCCGGCATATCCGCAACCATTGCCTGGCTGACCCGGATTCGCGCCGTTTGCTTGAAACCGCGGTGGACAAAATGGGGCTGTCGGCCCGGGCTTATAACCGTATCCTGAAGATCGCGCGCACCCTGGCTGATCTGGCCGGTCGCCGGCACATTGGTTCAGACCAGATTGCCGAGGCAATTCAGTATAGGACTCTCGATCGCGCCAACTAGAGGCCATCTCAAAAATGTCTTTTGGCCCAATCTCGGCGTTGGGCGCTCGGTTCTAATCCTCGAAATACTCGAGTATTCCTCCGGTTGGAACCTCGTGGCCGCCTTGACCTTGGACCAAAATCCTATTTTTGAGATAGCCTCTGCCAAAAAGTAAAGGCGGCTCAATTGAGCCGCCTTCGCAGAGAGGGATATGTGTTGAAACCGGATAGCGTAGGACAAACTTGTGGGGGAACGCCGGAGGACCGATTTCAAACCAAACATCCACCTTCGATATTTAGAGGATATGAGTGAGATGTTAGGATGGCATTAAATACGTTGACGAAAACAAGATCAACATTTAAGGCTTAAGTGTCCACATATGATCACATGTCACCTTTTCTGGTGGGTGCTAACTAAACACATTCTTTCGAATTGGGGGGAACGTGCTCAATGGAAAAACGAATTCTGATTGCCGTCGACGATTCACGGCATTCTAAAAATGCCATTCGTTATGCTGTGCAGATGTCTGCGCGGGTAGACAACCTGCACTTTGATCTTTTTCATATTCAACCCATGATCTCGGGCTTCCTGCAGGAAGAAGCCCGCAAGGATGGACAGGCCCGCAAGCAGCTCAACCGTTTGATGCAGGCCAACGAGAAAGCCGCCTTGCAGCTGGTGGAAGCTTGCCGGGACGAAATGGTCGGCCTGGGAGCAGCCGCTGAAAAGATTGAGTGTCTTACCCGCAAGCGTAACCTGGGTTTTGCCAAGGATATCATCGAATTCGCCCAGGAAAAGCGCTACGATGCCATCGTGGCCGGTCGCCGGGGGTTGTCCCGCCTCGAGAAACTTTATACCGGCAGTGTAACGGCCAATATCCTGGAGCAGTCCCGGGTCATCCCGGTTTGGCTGGTGAACGGTGAAACCGCGGCCGGTGACATTCTGGTGGCCGTCGACGGATCCGAGGCCTGCCTGCGGGTGATCGACCATGTTGGCTTTATGCTGTCCCAAAATGCAAAGGCCCGCATTACCCTGCTTCACGCAGCCGGCGCCTCAGGGAGCCGGTGCCAGCGGGGCTCGGGCGGGGATTCCGATCAGGAGTTGGCAGAGATCATCACACGGGGCGAAAAGGCGTGTATCGACCTTTTTTGCAGTCAGGCCTGGAAGCATTTCGAGGAGGCCGGCCTGCCCAAAGAACGCGTGAAGCTGGAAGTCGTCAAAGGCGGCCGCAAGGCCGGAAAGACCATTCTGGATTTTGCAGCGAGAAAGAAATTCGGGACCATAGTCGTTGGCCGGAGAGGTATCGACAAAGCCTTTTTCATGGGCAGCGTGTCACGCTACCTCATCGATAAGGTGACCAGTGGGGCACTGTGGATAGTGCCTTGAAGGAGGCCGGTTATCCCCTTTTGCGGTGTGTGTAGTAAAGCGCACCGGCCCAGAAGCACAAAACCACGAATACCAACCCCCCCTACCTGGAGGGTCCGGATAAAGAAGTGATCAATCTTCGCGTTGCTATCTTCCAGCGCATCGTCGAGCAGGCGCTTGCCGATAGCCTCCAGCTTGGCAAGGGTTTCCTGCCGCTGCCGCTCGATTTCTTTTAGCACGGCAATCCGTTCAGCGGTGATGTCCGCTGACATGCCGGCACGTTCAGCCTTAACATCCGCCATCACCGCCAGGCGTTCTTTTTCAAGTACTTCCAAGGTAGCCTGCCGCTGGCTGTCCAGGGCGGCCAGGGTGCGATCCAGGTCGCGCGCCAGAGATTTTAGAATAATGGCCCGCTCGGAGGAGATTTTCTGGGGGGCTGTTTCGGCCAGGGCCGTCAGGCGATCGATATCCCGCGAGATGCGTATAAACTCAGCCAGGGCCTGGTCGATTTTCTCCGAGGCTGCCAAACTTTCCAATAACAGTTCGGTCTGCCAGCGGGCCTGTTTGGGCAAGTAGTCGGCGTAGGCGGACATCTGCTGGGATAGATCGGCCACCCCCACTGCAACCGCTTCCACGATTTCAAACGTACCCAGCTCCTGGCCACCGATTTCTGCGGCTAATAATAAAGTGATAGACGGGCGGATAAAGTGCAGTGATTCAATGGGATGTTTCAGGCTCCCTTCCTCGATTTTCTCTTTGGCAGCAGTGATATCGCCATCTCCACTGATTTCCCGGTCCATGGATTCGACTAATGATTCGACTTGGCGGGCACCTTTTATAGCCAGGGGATGCCACTTTGCCAGGGCATCTTTGCCCGGTCCTTCCTCGAAAAAAAGCCGCATTTGCACCGACAGAACCCACAGATCCAGAAGGGCCAGAAACGGGTCAGGTTGAAAAGCGGCCTGCTGGATGGCCGGGATACCATTGATTTTCCACAGCAGGGCGTTTTTGCGGACGGCCGGATCAACGGTTTCGGCCAGAATCATATCGGCGTGGGCCTCTATGATGCCGGATAGGGGCTGGGCCGCATGGTGCGTTTTAAGGCGCAGCTCCGCCGAGGTGGTACGCAGTTTCTGGCCGGATTTAGCTTCAACCCGCTCCAACATAGTTTTACGCGGTTGGGACTGGCAGCCGATGACAGCCAATAACATGATGCAGATAACAAGGGCCAATAGGTGGGACCATTCGTTCAGTCGGAACATGGGCGCCTCGATTTTGTCGGGGTCATGGTTGGTCTTGATGTGCAACGCTACCCTTTCTGATAACGACTGGTGTTCGTATTGTCAAGGTGCTGTTATTTCAGTCTATTGAATGAGATTACAGGTACTGGCGAAAATCAGGGGTGTCGGGTCTTAGGCGTTGTAGAATGGATACCACTCACATTTGCCGAAACAGATGCTCATATGAGCGGCTTACGGTGACAGTTTCTTTGATCCCGGGAAACCCGATCATCATCTGGTTGGTGAACGAGCGTTTGATTTTTTCGATCCGGTCGATATTGACGATGGCACTGCGGTGGACGCGCCAGAACTGGTCAGGATTCAGCTCTTGTTCCAGAACTTTTATGGGCGTTCTGATCAGCAATTCCGCAGTCGCGGTTCGGACAGTTGTGTATTTGTCTTCCGCCTTAAAATACAGAATTTCGGAAACCGGTACAAAGCGCAGCTCCGAACCGACCTTAACCTTGATCAGGCGCAGGTACTCCGGGGCATCACGGTGTTCCAGCATCCGAATCACCTTGATCAGGTCGGCTCCGGACTGTGGGTTGTCAATCTCCCGGACAAACTGTTTTTGCAGGCGGGCAATAGTCTTTTTAAGCCGCTCTTCCGTCGCCGGTTTCAAAACATAGTCTACTGCTTCACTTTCGAAGGCCTGTACGGCGAAATGATCGAAAGCAGTGATAAAAACGATCTTGCAGGCAGACATCGTTTGTCGGGCAACTTCAAGTCCGGTCTGGCCCGGCATCTGGATGTCTGAAAATGCTATGTCGGGCTGGGAGGCGCGAATCAGTTCCAGCGCCTCGTCGCCATTGGCAGCCTGACCACAAATGTCAAGTTCCGGCCAGCGGCGGGCCAGCATGGCCGCCAGGCCCAATCTGATATTTTCCTCGTCATCGGCAATGACGGCTTTCAGGTCAGGCATACCGGTACCTCTATGACGGCTTTCATCCCGGAAGGTGTATTCTCTTTGAGCACCAGCGAGGCCTGCTCACCGTAGATGCTCTCCAGGCGCTGACTGACATTGTTGAGGCCGATGCCGGCCTGGCTGGTACTTGATTCCAGTCCCTGGCCCGTATCCGTAATTTGAACCCGCAGCCGATCGTTTTGTATGCGGCAGTCAATATCGATCCGGCCGCCTTCCACCTCGGGCTCCAGTCCGTACTTGATGCTGTTTTCTACCAGAGGCTGGACGATCAAGGGGGGAAAGGGCACTGGGCAGGAGCGCGTGTTGTCTGCGATGGTGTAGGTCAGGCGCGGGCCCATGCGGATCTTGAAGATCTCCAGGTACTGGCGTACCAGATCCAGTTCCTGGTCAAGGGTGATCATTTCCTGGCGTGTTCTTTGCAGCGATATCCGCAGGTATTCATTGAGATCGATAAGCATCTGTTTCGCTTTCTTAACATCGACTTCAAACAGGGCGATCACATTGGCCAGGGTGTTGAACAGGAAATGGGGCTCGATTTGGGCCTGCAGGAGCTGCAGGGTGGTCATGGCGGCCGTTTTTTCTATGGTCAACCGTTTAATCTTCTCCTGTTGGATTTTCTCGGCCGACTCCCGGATGATCTCCCGCGAAGCGAAAAAATAAATGATGGGCACACCGAAGACCATGCCGAATATGAAAATATGGATAAACACTTCCTTTAGAAAAAGGTGCAAATCCATATCATATAAAATCGACATTAGGCCCCAACTCATCAGGCCGCCGACGGTGATCCCGCTCATCAGGCCGCCCACGATGCCGCTGGCAACCCAGAAAGCCCCTCTGGTCTGGACATAGTGCAAGGCCGTCGTCACAAAGAGGCAAATACTGAGACCCACGAATTGAGAAATGATGAAAACTTCAACGAATTTTTGGTTGCCCATCACCATGTAAGCCAGGACCAGGGCAATCAGGGTGTTGAAGCCCGCGGTAATCAGTAATGATTTCAAGGTGGCGGTTTTGTGTTTCTGCATATGAATGGCCTTTCCTGGATGGTTACTGCTTCAGCAGGATACTAAATGCGTTTTGCCAAGGCAATGCCATTCATCCCACATTTTTGTCGGCTCATCGCATTCAGCCCCAATTTAAGTGATCGCTCTCAAGGGACAGAATACCTGTTAACGCCCTGTGATCCTGCCGTCCGATCTTCAGATAAATCTCCTATTGCGATTCCGGCCAAACCATTCATCCCTGGAAAACAGTCATTCATCGCCCGGTTAGACAGCTGGTCTCATTCAGATTGCCGCCGATGACTTCCCGATTATAGGCTGGGATCAACCAACACATTTACCGCAGCTTGGTCCTGCGCATAAGGAGGAAGGTAAAATGAAAAAGAAAGTACTTACCGTTATTGTTTTTTGGGTCGTTCTGGCGTTTAGCTGCCTCTATGCAACAGCCGGAGAGACGGGCAGCCAAACGGCAAGCCTGGTCCTCCACATAGAGGGGTTTGATTCGGATCAAGGTTCTGCCCGGGTCGCCCTGGTCAATTCCAAAGCCAATTTCAGTGCCGCGATCCCTTACAAGGGCTTTATTTTTCCGATCAATGACCAACGCGTCTCCGAGACCATTGTGGGGCTGCCCTACGGTGAATACGCCATCAAAGTCTACCATGACGAAAACAACAACCAGCTGCTGGACAGGCGCATGTTCGAAATTCCGGCCGAGCGTTATGGCTTTTCAAACAATGTCCGGTCCGTCTTCGGTCCGCCTGAATTCGATGCAGCTGCTTTCAAACTGAATTCGCCAGTGAAGAAGATCGCCATTACAGTCCAGTAGATCCTTGCAAAGGAGCGACACCATGCAAACGAAAAAAAGCGTATCACGGCGTAAGTTTCTGCAAACCCTGCTCATGGCCTCCAGTGCTGCGGCTGTTGATTGGACTGCCTTCAAGGAGTTGGCCGGGGCAATCCCCAACCGCAAACAGATTCCTATTGTCGTGGTCGGCGCCGGGTTGGGAGGGCTGGTGGCTGCGGCCTACCTTGCCAAGTACGGCTTCGATGTGACCGTGCTAGAGCAGCACGCAATTCCAGGCGGATATGCCACCTCTTTCGAACGGGACGATTTCACCTTCGATGTGTCCCTCCACGCCACGGTTGCCGAGCACGCCATGCCGCAGATGATCCTGTCGGATCTGGGGATCTGGGAACAGCTGCCCGTGGCCTATACACCCGAACTGCGGCGCATTGTTACTCCCGGGTTTGATATCACCCTGCCGGCTAAAAATCCGGAGGGCGTCAAGCAGATGCTGGCGGACAAATTCCCCCATGAAAGAACGGGCATCTACAATTTTTATGCGGAAATGGAACAGGTGATTGCAGAGCTGTGGCGCAATAAGCGTTTCAAAACTTCCATGATGGACGCATTGGAAAGCCTGACCCTGGAAGTGTGGATGAGCCGCCACGTGCAGGATCCGGACGTGAAATACTGCCTGTCTATTTTTTGCGGATACTATGGATTGCCGCCGGAGAAACTCAACGCCCTTTTTTACGCCATCGCCACCGGTGAGTATCTGGTGCATGGCGGCCAGTATTTCAAGACCCGCTCACAGGATTTGAGCAACACCCTGGCCGATGCGGTCGAATCAAACGGCGGCCGTATTCATTATGATACGCGGGTGGATCAGATCCTTTTTGATGCAACCGCCACGGTGGAAGCGGTTCGAGATCAGCATAGCACCCGATACCCGGCCCGTGCGGTCATTGCCAATTGCAGTGTGCCGGCCCTGGTCGATAAAATGGTACCCGCCAGTCTGGTGCCGACGGACTACCGGCAAAAGGTCTCGCAGCGCCATGCATCGCTATCCAGTTTTATAGTTTGGCTCGGCCTGGATAAACGCATACCCGGGGTCAGAGACTATGAAATTGATATCCATTCTGGGAATGGGCGCTATCACGACCGGCAGTCTGCCCAGGAGGACCTGGCCCGGGCCGATATCACGGTTACCATCTATGACAACCTGTTTGCCGATTATTCGGCTCCGGGTAAAACGACTATGTCCATTATGGGCCTGGCCGAGTTCGATCCCTGGAAAGTGTATGCCCGGGACTACTTCGAGGGAAACAAGGCTGCCTATAACCTTGAGAAGAAACGAATTGCCGATCATTTCATCAGGCGGGTTGAGAAAGCCCTGCTACCGGGATTGCGCGATATGATCGCGGTCAAGGAAATCGGTACGCCCCTGACGAATCTGTACTACACCCATAATCCGGGCGGTGCGATTTACGGTTTTGACCGGGACATGCCCCACCTGAAGGCCCGAACACCCGTGAAAGGGCTGTATCTCGCCAGTGCCTGGTCCCATGGCGGCGGATACACACCGGTGATGATGGGGGGGCGGGAGGCGGCTGCGGCGCTGTTGCAGGATTTTAAAGTGTAAGTGGTTTTGTAAAGCAATGGAGAAAGGGCAGCGCTTTCCAAAGTGTTGCAGCGCCGCCCCTGTTGTGTTTCAGGAGATTTTGGGCGGGTTAATCGAGGTCGAAACGATCCAGATTCATGACCTTGACCCAGGCCGCCACAAAGTCGTTTACGAACTTCTCCTGGGCGTCCTCACACCCATAGACTTCCCCCAGGGCCCGCAGCTGGGAATTCGACCCGAAGATGAGGTCGACCCGGGTGCCGGTCCACTTGAGTTCACCCGAGGCGCGATCACGGCCCTCGAACACGTCTTCGTTTTCTGCGGTTGCTTTCCACTCCGTGCCCATGTCGAGCAAATTCACAAAGAAGTCATTGGTAAGCGTCTCCGTGCGGTTGGTAAAAACGCCGTGCCGGGATTCTCCGAAATTGGCTCCCAGGACACGCATACCGCCCACGAGAACCGTCATTTCAGGGGCTGTCAGCGTCAAAAGCTGCGCCCGATCGACCAGCAGTTCCTCGGCCGTTACGGCGTATCTGGCTTTCTGGTAGTTACGGAATCCGTCGGCAACCGGTTCGAGTACCGCGAATGCTTTTACTGCGGTTTGCTCTGGAGACGCATCGGTGCGTCCCGGTGTGAAGGGAACGGTCACATCGTGACCGGCATTTTTGGCAGCCTGCTCGACACCGGCGCAGCCGCCCAGAACGAGCAGGTCGGCGAGCGACACTTTCTTTCCGCCTGACTGGGCGCTGTTGAATTCCGCCTGGATCCCTTCAAAAGTCTCCAGCACGGTCTTTAGCTGGATCGGCTGATTGACTTCCCAATCTTTTTGCGGTGCCAGGCGCAGGCGTGCCCCGTTGGCACCGCCGCGTTTGTCGGAACCACGGAAGGTGGAAGCCGACGCCCAGGCGGTCTAGACCAGTTCCGCAACGGAGAGGCCGGAAGCCAGGATCTTGCCCTTGAGATCCACAATGTCCTGGTCATCAATCAGGTCATGATCGACTGCGGGCACCGGGTCCTGCCAGATCAGTTCTTCCTCCGGGACCTCCGCGCCGAGGTAGCGTGAGCGAGGACCCATGTCGCGGTGGGTCAGTTTGAACCACGCCCGGGCAAACGCATCCGCAAACTCTTCCGGGTTTTTGTGGAACCGCCGCGCAATCGGCTCGTAGATCGGGTCCATCCGCAGCGAAAGGTCAGCTGTGGTCATGATAGTTGTGACCTGCTTTGATGGATCGTGAGCAGCCGGAACAAGATCTTTTTCATCCGGATTGACCGGGACCCACTGCCAGGCACCGGCCGGACTCTTCACCAGATTCCAATCATAGCCGAACAGGACATCGAAATATCCCATATCCCATTTGGTCGGATCCGAAGTCCAGGCGCCCTCGATACCGCTGCTGATGGTGTCATCCCCTTTACCGCTGCCGAAGCCGCTCTTCCAGCCGAAACCCTGTTCCTCGATACCGGCGCCTTCGGGCTCGGGACCCACGTGTGCTGCATCGCCGGCGCCGTGACATTTGCCGAACGTGTGGCCGCCGGCGACGAGCGCGACCGTCTCCTCGTCGTTCATGCCCATGCGCGCGAAGGTTTCGCGAACGTCCTGGCCGGATGCAACCGCATTCGGTTCGCCGTTCGGTCCTTCCGGGTTCACGTAGATCAGGCCCATCTGTACGGCGGCCAATGGATTCTCGAGGTCCCTGTCGCCGGAGTAACGCTTGTCGCCCAGCCACTCGTCCTCTGAACCCCAATAAATGTCCTCTTCCGGCTCCCAGATGTCCTCGCGCCCGCCACCGAAACCGAAGGTCTTGAATCCCATCGATTCAAGGGCGCAGTTTCCGGCCAGAATCATCAGGTCAGCCCAGGAGATTTTTTGACCGTATTTCTGCTTAATGGGCCAGAGCAAGCGGCGTGCCTTGTCGAGGTTGACATTGTCCGGCCAGCTGTTGAGCGGCGCAAAACGCTGGTTGCCGGTTCCCCCGCCCCCGCGGCCGTCGCCCATTCTATAGGTGCCGGCGCTGTGCCACGCCATCCGGATGAACAGCCCTCCGTAATGGCCGTAGTCGGCCGGCCACCATTCCTGCGAGTCGGTCATTAGTGCGTAGAGGTCCTTTTTCAAGGCTGCCAGATCGAGTTTTTTGAATTCTTCAGCGTAGTTGTACGCTTCGCCCATCGGATTACTCTTATCCGAGTGCTGATGAAGAATCCTGAGGTTCACCTGGTTCGGCCACCAATCCCGGTTTGATGTGCCGCCGCCGGCACTGGGGTTACTGGATTTGCCCGTTACCGGACATTTACTTTCGTCAGTCATTGTGTGCCTCCTTTCTCTATTTGAAAAATGAATCTTTAGCCTCTTTTAAATAGGTTCGGTCGATATAGCCGGCCGGTTTTGGGGAAAGATCCAGCCGGCAAATTTCAGTTACTTTCAGGATATCAACTGAAAACAGGTTCAAAATAGATAGTCTGAAAATCGGTTAGGCGCAGGTCGTAAGATACAGACAGTCTTGAAACTGGCGGTACTGCAGACGGGTAATTGCTGTAATGCCCAAATTGCGGATAGAAATCGCGTGAATTTCAGGATGAATGTCAGTGAGGAGATCACAGAAAAACTATCAGAATGATGAATAAGTTTCAAGATGACACCTATTGGTATTTGTTAGTATATAATAATCATTATCATTTAAGGGCCAAAAAAAATCGCTCCCCTTCATGGCCCTGACAGGTTTTACAGACACCAAAGAAATCGACCCGGTGTGATAGAATTTTAAACCCGGTTTCGGCGGAGACCTCCGCAGTCATGTCTTTGAGGCTAGCCAGGTCCGGATCGATAATGGCTCTGCATTTGACACACACGGCATGTGGGTGGGGATAGGGCTTGTTGCCGTCGTAGCGATTGCTGCCATCCGCAAAACCGAGTTCCAAAACTTCCCCCAGCGATTTTATGAGCAGAACATTACGATAAACCGTGGCCAGACTCATAGTTGGGAAATCGGCCTGCAGCAGCTGGTGGATTTCCTCAACGCTCGGGTGCCCTTCGCTGCGAGCCAGGATCTTCGCAATGGCAAGCCTTTGCGGGGTCAGTTTGTGGTCGTTTTCCCGGAGCCGGTATACTATTTGAGTGTATCTTTCGCGCGAATCTTCCATGTTGTTTTCAGGGTAGGCCCAGAGATAGTAGTTGATAATGATTATCAATTAGCACTTGATATCATTTGTGTCAACCATTTTGGCTGGCTGACAATTTTTTCTAAAATAACAAATGGATGGGTGCTTGTAATCAACAAGTAAACGGATAAAAGTGGTGGTAGCAAAAAGCCTCGGGATCCACACCATAGGTGAGTTCCGCATCACTCATGAATCGTCCGATGAGTGCCTGGGATGCCTCGGCATAATCTCCGCGCTGCTCTTCGCTTTTTTTACAATCCATGCAGATGGGCTGGCTGTCAAAGGTTGAGAATATGCGCGGATCACTGGCCCCCAGTTTTTTATCGCAAACCGGGCAGTGGGTCAGGCAGGTGATGTGGTCTCTCCAGTTCTGGGTCATCGCGGGCCCCCTTGTAGCAGGAAAAGTATTTAATTAGAGGCTATCTCAAACAAAATGTTAAGGCACCCCTAATCACAAGTCAACATGGCGGTTCCTTGTGTTTATTGGGCAATGCGAAAATAGCTCACCTGCGCCACGGCCACTTGGCGCTCGTTTGTATCGAAAAGGTCCACGGCCACCGGACAGAGCGTCCGGCCCAGCTTGATCACCCGGGCTCGGGCAATGGCATCGGTAAGACAGGGCGCCAGGAAACGGATGTTCATATCCGTAGTGGTCAGTTTGGCACCCGCCTCAGTCTGGGTCAAAATGGCGTAGCAGGCTGTGGTGTCGGCCAGGGTCATCCGCAGGCCGCCGTGAAAGGATTCGAACACGCCGTCGTAATCGCGTTTGCGGGGCAACCGCGTCTCACAATAGCCCTCTTCCAGGGACAGCACCTTGATCTGCAAGGTCTCCATAATGGGGATGGCATAAATTCTCTCCAGGAGCGCTGCTTTAAAATCTGCTGCCAGGGGCATGGGCGTGTATCTCCAACTCTACGGTGAGCTTCGGTCTTCAGGTATCGTCCAGGCGGTCCTTTCCGGAACCTTCCAGATCGGGCGGCTCGATCTCTTCAAACATGGCGGCCGGCGCACGACAGATCGGGCACCGCCATCTTCTCAAGCAAGCCTCCTCATGGTTGCGGGTTTCCTGTTTAAGGGGATAGCAGATTGACATGGCCGCCGTCAATTGATCATCGATTGGTTTGAGCCACGCGACCAGATATGTTATCAACTTCCCAAAGGAGATGCTGATGAACGATTATCGCAAAAAGAGCTATTGGCTCGAGGCCCTGCCAAAACCCATCCAGCCCAATCCTGCTCTGGCGGGCAACCTGACCGCGGATGTGGTAATCATGGGCGGTGGTTATACCGGCTTGTCAACGGGATATCACCTGAAAAAACTCAACCCGGATCTGGATGTGCGCCTGGTCGAGGCCGATGTCTGCGGTTTCGGGGCCTCCGGACGGAACGGCGGTTTTTCCATGACCCTGTTCGGGTTGACCAAGGGCATCACCGCTTTGCGGTTCAACGATGCAAAGGCCCGCGCAGCCCAGATCTACATGGAAAGGGCTGTTGACTATCTGCACGAATTCATTTCCGCACATGCGCTTGAATGTGACTATGAGCGCTCCGGCTACCTGCTGGTAGGTACGAGTGACGCCCAGGTAAAGCGCGTCGAGCACGATTTCAGTATCCTGGAACGGTGGGGTCTCGGCGGGGTGGAGCGCTGGGACCGGCAAAGGTTGGCCGCCGAGTTCAACACTGATTTTTACAAGCTGGGCTGGTACGAACCGCGCTGCGGTATCCTCAACCCCGCCAAGCTGGCCCGGGGACTGAAAAGAGTGGCGGAAGATGCAGGCGTTGTTATCTACGAAGAATCGCCGGTTACCGCATTTTCAAAAGACAGCACCGGAAAATTCCGGGTGGAAACGGCCGGGGGCATTATCCAGTCCGAATACCTGGTAATCGCCACCAATGCCTACTCGGTTCTTTTTCCACAGCTGCGGGCGATGCAGAAACCGGCGTTTACCCATATGGTCCTGACCGAGCCGCTCAGTTCTGATCAACTGGAAAGCATTGGCTGGGGCTGTCGGGCCGGTGTGGAGGATGCCCGCGACCTGATCCACTATTACCGGCTCACCCATGACAACCGGATTGCCATGGGGGGCGGGGATGTTTCCGTCGGGTATGGGGCCGATCTGGACAAAGACCGCAACGAAAAGATATTCCGTCATCTGGAAGCGCACATAACCGAGATATTTCCACAGCTCGAGGGGATTGGTATTACCCACCGCTGGGGCGGTCCGGTGTCAGTGACCCTGGATATGGCCCCGGTGATCGGGTATCTTGGTGAGGATAAAAAGGCCCTGTTTTCCATGGGCTGTATCGGACACGGGGTGTCCATGACGACCACCAACGGCCGGGCCATGGCCGAGCTGATTTGCGGACAGCCTTCGGAACGGACCGAGTTGTTCTTTGTCGGCCGGAAAGTGATTCCCTGGCCGCCGGAACCCTTGACGCATGGTCTGGTGCACACCATTCGTGGGTTTATGAAGTTGGAAGATTATTTTATTTATAAATAGCGGAGCTAGAAATTATGTATTCCCATAAAACCAGTGTATCCTCCGGCGTCAGCCAGTTCGACAACCTGCTGGGCGGCCTGCTCATCGGCGACAATGTGATCTGGTACGACGATGCCGGCAGTTTGGCCTCCCTGTTTTGCCTGAACTTTATCCGGGAGTCCAAAGAGCAGCGCAAGGCGATCATATACGTGAGTTTTGATCGTTCGCCCAAGACCGTGATCGAAGAACTGGGCCATCTGGCTGAAAACCAGCACTTGACCCTTCTGGACTGCTTTACTTGCGGCAAGGGTGATGGCTCTGAAGTTTTCAGCCGTTTCTATGCACAAGACAACAACCAACTGCCCTGCAATATAATAAAGGTGGAGGATCCCTCCATGCCAGCTCTGGTCATGGATGCGATTTACAACCTGCACCAGACCCTGGAGGGTGATGTCCGCCTGGTATTCGAAAGTCTGACCGGGATGCAGGAGTTGTGGGGCAGTGAAGAGAAAATTCTGAAATTTTACTCCCGATCCTGCCCGCGCCTGTATGAGCTGGACACCATCGCCTATTGGGTTATTGAGAAAGGCGCCCATACCAACCGGTTGCGGGCCAGCATCAATCACATCGCCCAGGTAGCGGTCGAGCTGAATCTCAACCGGGGCAAGTCATCCCTGACAGTCCTCAAGGCGGACAAGCGCAACCCGGCGATCCTGGACAAACCCCAGGGCTACTGGACCAGCGGCCTGGACGCCAATTTCGAGAGCGCCGCCGGAACCGCCCGGCGCAGTGACCTGGGTCTGCGGATGAAAGACCTGCACAAGAAAAAGGGGATGTCCCAGAAAGAACTGGCCGGTCTTGTGGGGGTCACCCCCAGCACCATCTCTCAGATCGAAAGCAGCACCATCTATCCATCGATCCCGGCCCTGTTTAAGATCGGTGAGGTTCTCGGGGTCGAAATCAGTGCCTTCTTCCAGAGTCCGGCTGGATCTGAAAAGCCGGTGTTTTCCGGTGAAGGGGTGGCGGTGAACTTTCCGGACCTACCCAAGGGCAGTATCCAGGGCTGGCAGTTGTCGCCCCTGGATTTCGAGGGCAAGGCCGAGCCGTTTCTGTTGGAAATCGAAGCTAACAAAAAACTTCCGGTCCATTTTTTTGCCCACAAGGGTGAAGAACTGGGTTACCTGCTGGAAGGTGAGCTGAAGACGGTTATCAACAACAACGCGTATTCGGTGAAAGCCGGGGAAACTATCTACCTGAAGTCAGATAATCCGGCTGAATGGACCAATCCCGGATCGGGTAGCGCGCGGCTGCTGTGGATTAAACTAAAGTAGGCAATGGTTCGTTGGCGACAGGGATCCTGCGAATGCAGATGTCGGATTTAGCTCCCGACCGAATCCTTAGCTATTCATTGCCTATAAATAAAAAAAGGCCTGCCGGACGTTCCCGGCAGGCCTTTATCTTTTTTATTATTGTCAGGTTAGGAGTTCAGAATCTTCCGGGCGCTCTCGTCGTTCACATCCGTCACGTGCGGGATGCCCGTTTCACGGGCGGTCTCGCGGTTGCCGGAGAAGATTTCGTGCCGGGTCAGGTTGGTGACTGAGAATTTACGGGCGCCGGCCAGCAGCTGCTGCAGGCCGCAGGCGAGCTTGTCGGCCATTGTCCAGAAAGCGATGGCGCCGTACGGTATGTTCTTCATCTCGTCTTTGCCCACCTTCTTTTCCACGTCGAAGTAGCCGGCAAAGATTTCCTTGGCATCGCGACCCACGGCCTGGACGGTCTTGGGCAGTTCGTTCCAGTGGCCGTTGACGTCGCCGCGCTCTTCGGGATGCAGGGCGCCGTAGATGTTGGACCCCACGAAACCCGGGATCATGCTGGCCCGGCCCATGCAGACCAGCTTGGTGAACGGCGCACCCAGGGCCAGGGCCTTGAAGATGCTGTCTTCGAGGGCGAAGCCGCCGGCAAAGGACATATCGACCACGTTATCGCCCTTGGCCGCCAGGATGCTGGCATACTGATAGGCCTTGGCGTGCAGGTCGATGGAAGGCACACCCCAGCTCTGCATCATGTTCCAGGGGCTCATGCCGGTGCCGCCGCCGGAGCCGTCGATGGTGAGCAGGTCCAGCTTGGCATCGGTGGCGAATTTAATGGCCATGGCCAGTTCTTCCATACCATAGGAGCCGGTTTTCAAAGTAATGCGGGTGAAGCCGAGGCTGCGCAGGTATTCCACCGAGCTCATGAAATCGCTGCGAACCGCTTCAACGGTGTCGAGGTTGGTGCCGCCCAGGCGGCTGTGGCGGGCGAACGAACGGATGGCGCCGTTTTCAAAGGCTTCCTGTACTTCCGGCAGGGACGGATCCGGGTCTACCACGTAACCCCGGTTTTTCAAGAAGAGGGCGTAGTCGAGGCTGGTGACCTGGATCTCGCCGCCGATGTCCTTGGCACCCTGGCCCCATTTAAGTTCGATAACGACTTTTTCGCCGTATTTGTTAGCCACGAATTCGGCCACGCCGTTGCGGGTATCCTCTACGTTGAGCTGCACGATGATGGCACCATAGCCGTCGTAGTACCGCAGGTAGCCGTCGATGCGGCGTTCCAGTTCCGGGGCACTCTTGATTTTGCCCTTACGCTCCGCACCTTCACCTATTTCCGACTTCAGGTCCACACCAACCACGTTTTCACCGATGACCACCGGGATACCCACCAGGGCCGCGCCAACGGCAAAAGAATCCCAGTATTTCTGGGCCACGAAAGTGGAGCCCAGGGCGCCGGTCATCAGGGGAATGCGGGCCTTGGTCTTTACTTCCCGGCCGAATTCGGTCTCCAGGGAGACATTCGGAAAGATACAGTCGTCCGGATCATTGCTCATACCTTCCTGCAGGCCTTGCGAGCCGTAGGCATATCCCTGGATACGCAGGGAATTGTAGGAAACGCCCACGTGACAGGTGTTGTTGGCACCGGCAGTCACGATGCCGTAGCTGCGCGGGTACAGCAGTTTGCGGCCGACCAGGCTGGATAGCCAGGTTTCACATTTGCCCTTGCAATCGGCCCGGCACAGGGTGCAAAGGCTCGATTCGCAGGGGTTGCCCCGGTTTTTGGTGCCCAATGCGTCGTTGTTCTTGAGAATTCTTTCCATGATTCACTCCCCTTTTAGTGGCGCCCCGGAATCGGGGCTCAAAAAATAAAAAGGCGCCCTTGCCACCTTCAGCAAAAGACGCCTTTGTCTCAAATCGGATCCGAAACCGGGTCACACGCCATTGTATGACCAGTATCCGGTATAAATTATATAAGCCCGAATAATTAAGCAAAACTTATGTTTAATGTCAAGAGAATTAGTGCGGGTTAATTTAATGAAAATCAAAAACCACTTGGTAGATAAAGGATTGCGCGGACGGCCTATTCCTATGGCGTCAGCGACAAGCTCGGTTGAGGTCTATATATATGGTACGGGGAAATAGTGAGGTTTTAGTCAACTAAATAGAGGCTATCTCAAAAATTGGATTTTGGTTCAAGGTCAAGGCGGCCGTGAGGTTTCAACCGGAGGAATACTCATGTATTTCGAGGACTGGAACCGAGCGCCCAACGCCGAGATTGGGCCAAAAGACATTTTTGAGATAGCTTCTAGATGTTCAGTTCTTCGGATAGGAGAATCGCTTCCGCCACCTGGCGAACATGCTTGCGGGAATCCATACTTTTTTTCTGGATCCAGCGGTGGGCCTCTTTGCCGGTCATCTTGCGCCGCATCATGAGGATCTCCTTGGCGCGCTCCACCTGCTTGCGGGTCTCCAATTCCTCCTGGATGACCTTGGTTTTGACCATCAGTTCGGTGTTCAGGATCGCCACGGCCGCCTGGCCGGCAACGGCGCTGAGCAGGTTGACCTCGGTTTCGGTGAAGTTATGCTGGTGTTTGGTAAAACAGTTCAGGGCCCCGATCACCTTTTTGTCTTTTAGTTGCAACGGGACGCCGACCATGGAGACCAGATCCAGCCGTTTGGCCATTTCCTTTTCCTTGAAACCTCCGCTCTTGATCACGTCCGCGATGATCAGAGGGCGTTTGGTGCTGACAATGTGACCGACCACCCCTTCGTTTAATCCCAGGGCGCGGTCCTTGATGTATTCCGGGTCGATGGATTGGGTGGCCTTCAGGTGGATCTTGGGTGGGTTTTCCTCCTCATTGACCAGCCAGAGAGAGCAGATGGCCACACCGGTGACATTGGCCGTCACCATGACGATCAGTTTCAGCAGGTCTTCCAGGTAGAGGTCACTGGTGATCGCCTGGCTGATATTCATCAATGCCTTGATGTAGTCGTCCTGGGTGTGGGCGGCATCTTTTTCCATGGAATCAGCCATATACGAATCATCGGCAAAATTCAAGCCTGTAGCATCTCGGGGTCGTGATTTCCGAGTCGGATGCGCCTGTTGGGAAGCCGGAGATCCATACCTATTGAGGCCAACTATTGAGGCACGGCGCGTCTTCATTCTTTAAAGCCGGGAGAAGACATTAGGGGTGTTAATCAGGGGCAACACACAACATCTTGTGGTACCCGAACAGCTTGACACACTACATCTGTTGACATATAATCGCGCGGATATTAATCTGGGTGTGGAGGCTGAGCGGGGTGGGTAGGCCTTACCCAATTAAGGAAGATATAATGACCAACGAACGGACGGCGGGCGAGCATACACGGGGACCAATCTGGATCATATCCGGCGGTCGCTATGTAAAGCTGGATGCCAGCCGCCTGGTGCAGGGCAAAGATTTTGGCCCGGTCAAGGAGTACCGCATTTCCCAGCTGGGGCGCTATCTGCTCAATCCCGGACCCATCGAAGTTGAAAAGATCCTGGTTGGGTGTGAGGTCCATTTTCACCAGCCTTCCACGGCCGGGCCGATCGGTTTTTTCAAGCGCCTGCTGCCGGGTAAAAAGAAAAGTCCTCCCCGGGAAACGAACCCGCCGCCGCAGGTTATCTTCTCTGCCTTTGCCGACCCGGGGCCACGCCTGGATACCCCCGCCCTCGAGGCCCATTTTGATTCGGTGCAGGAACACCTGCGGCCCTATGACGATTTCTTCCATGAGATATCCAAGCTGGATGTAGCGAATATTGCAGATATAGTCGGCATTTGCGAGGATGTTGATGGCAATCGCTCCTACCTCACCATGGAGGGGAGCATCAACGACAAGCTTGATTATCTCGCCAAACACATCCGCAAGGAAGTTAGGTGCGCCTGGAAAAGGTATATACCGAACCGGGACTCTTTGAACTGCGCGGGGCCGATTTCGTCAATTACGACCGCAACAAATCTTTCCGACTGGTTCGCTTTCTGCTCGACGGCGCAACCCGCAGTGCTGTTTTAACCCCGGAAGGGCAGGTGGAATTCTGGGTAGCAGACTACAACCTGGTCCACTACCTCCAGTTGTTTGAACATACCATCCAGACCAATCCCCAGCTGCAGGAATCGCTGCGCGACTGTGTCAACGACCGGGCCCTGCCGCTGAAACTGATGTTTAACCAGCATCTTGATATCGATTATTCGAAGAATGAATTGCCGCGGGTCTGCCGTGAAATTTTCAAAAGCCAGCAGCCGGGAGAAGGCGAAACAGAAGCCCTGCTGAGCTTTATCAATGACCGCAAAATGAGCATCTCTTTTCACTTTCTACCGCTGGCCGGTGGGGATGGAAAGCTCTGCACCGATATTTCGATCATGCAGGATTTCAGGGTGCTGGAACGCATCAAAGACAACATGCCGCATCTCTATTCCGAACTCTCCAAAAGAGCAGCCATCTCCGAAGCCGGCAAGTTTTACCTGCTGGATACCATACGGGGATACAAAGATGTCTGAAAGCCACTTCAACGCCAACGACCATGCCTGGATCCGGGAACTGATGGATTATCCTGAGACCCTCGCCCGGCAGTTGGATTTTTTCGACGATACCTCTCAGATCAGCATCCCGGAGGATCCCATCGAAAAAGTGGTCTTCCAGGACCGGGCCAAAGCAGCCATCCGCAAGATCGCCCAGAACCGGGGCCACATATTAATGGTGGGCCGACCGGGCACCGGTAAATCCCTGCTGGCGGATATGTTCAAGGAAGTGCTCGAAAAGTCCATGGGCGATTACCTGCGACCCACGGATGCCATCGTGGCCTACCCCGGCAAAGACCGGCACCACATCCGGATTGCCTATGAAAGCCCCGATAAAATAGAAAATCGCATCGAGGCCTTGAACAATGATATCGTAACCGCGGCCGATGCCATCGATGAGTTCAGCCTGGGAGAACAGATCCGGTCCGTGCGTAGAATGAAAAAGGGGTTGTTGTGGATAACCGGACTTACGGCCGTCACCGGGATCTTTTTCCCGCCGGCTTTTATCGGTACGAGCTTCGCCGGAATCGGGGCAATCTTCATGTTCATGCAGGAGAACAATCATCGGGCCCAGGAAAAAATCCAGCGTGAAGCACAGACCGGGAAGAAAAACACGGTCAAAAAAATTGTGGACATGGTGCCGGAGGTTCTGTTCGACCCGCGTCAGGATACAGGATTGATGGCGCGGATATCAGAGCCCACCGCCCGGAATCTCAAAGGCGGTTTTCGGCATGATCCCTATCAGTCCGGAACCTCGCACACTCCCTGCCACAAGCGGGCTTTTCTGGGAGCCCATGCCACGGCGCCCATAATATATCTGGATGAATTGAAGACCTTGATCAAGGCCGGCTACATGGCCGACTTGCTGGAGATCATGCAGAACCGGCATTATATTCTGGAAGGCGGCCGGAACTCGGGCAGCGGTTCGGCCGATCGTTCCGAAGACACCCTCAAGGCCGACAACATATTCATAGCCTGTTGCAACCACGACACCCTGGCCTATCTGCAGGAAGAGGGTGACGGTGCTTTTTTAAGCCGGATCGAGGATAAAGGCGAAGTGATCCAGATGGAAAGTGCGGTCCCCCAGACCCCCGAAAATATTCGCCAGGTTGCCCAGTATGTAAAGCAGGAGATCGACAGTGTCGGCCGTGAATTCGGATCGGTGTGGGGCCGGATCATAGAAAAAGAGGGCCATGCGGGCGTACGTGCGCGCAGCGAGCAGATCTTCGGCCAGCCGCTCCCGGATGACTACCGCCTGGCCGAGCGCGAATTTTCCCGGGCGGCGGTTATGGAAATCATCAAGGAGCTGCGCTGCCGGGCATCCGATGGAAAGCTCAGCACGATTCTCCGGCCGATAAATGGGGTCATCAAATCGGCCGAATTCGCCGCAATCCTGGACAATGCGGACCTGGTCGGTCCCGTGCATGTCCGCCGGGCTCTCGAAGAGCACCTGAGCCTGGAAGGCGCCATGTCCCGCGAGGTAGTCAAGCATAAAAAGGATCTTAAAAAATATATCAGCGCCATGAGCGACTCGGTGGGCTATGTGGTGGGCCTGGCCGTGATCCAATCGCGTTCGAGCGGCCAGATGTTCGGCCAACCCCTGCCGATTCACTGCCAGATCAATGCCGGCGGGGCGGACACCGTAATTGCACCGGGCAAGATGGGCGACATCGCCAAGGCCGCCGCCCAGAATGTGCGGGCCTCGATCAAGAAGGTGTTTAATAAGATCAAAGCTCCCTATGTGGGCTATGAGATGCATGTGGAGTACATCCAGGCCCATGGCGGCGTGGAAGGTGACAGCGCCTCGGTGGCGATGGACATCGGCCTGATTTCGGACTACATCAAGCAGCCGGTAAACCAGAAGTTCGCTATTACCGGCTCTTTGACCGGCGACATCATGCTGGCCGTGGGCGGTGTTACTGAAAAGCTCCGGGCCATTATGGATGCGGATCTGGGCATGGAGGGGGCCTGTATCCCCTGGCAGAACAAGCACGATGTCGAGCCGTTGCTGATTAATACCGAAGTGGATTTCATCCAGGCCAACGAGGTGCCCGGGTTGCGAATATTCCGCGGTGCGGACCAATGCGCGCCGTTTGATATCTTTTTTTGCAAAACCAAGTACGACGCCTACCAGATCATGATGGGGGTGGACCGGGAGGAGGTGGAAACCCGGATGGCCGCCCGCAGCCGCAAGGATCTGGAGTTCGTAAAGCAGTTGGAATCAAAAGAATAATCCCCATCTATAAGCCAACCTCTCTTTACTACCTGTTATTCTGAGGGGCTTGCGACGTAGAATCCCTTTCCAGGAAGCACTGCCTTGGCTTGCATTAGTTTCTTCGTTTGGTTCAGAATGACAAGTCAATTCAATCCTTTAAAGCTTGGTCCTCAGGGCCAACTCTGTCCTGTTTCACGGGGGTCAGCGATATTAGGCTGTGGTGTAAGAGCATTATTCTCGCGCAGAGACGCAGAGGCGCAGAGAAAACCACGCATATTATCCCGCTATGCGGGATTAAAACCCAAAGGGCCTTGAAGTGGATTTTCGCACGATAGTGCGACCAAATTCTGGTTTTGATTTCCCGACTGCGCTGGACTGTGCATTGATTTTATTCTTATGAGGACGTCTCTGCGCCTCTGCGTCTTTGCGCGATGCATGGCTTTGCCTTTGTGTTTTGATCGTAAAGTCCCTTTTAGGGGCAGCCCAAAGACTGGCCCTTTGGGCCAGGATTCTTTTCGCTATAGATCGACATCAATTTTGAGCTACCCTTATATTTTCAAAATTGCATGAATGGATTCGTTTGCATTTCCCGGGCAATAGTTGAACTCGGCGTGGCTCCGTAATCATGACCGGGCCAGATGATAGTGTCTTCCGGGAGCCGGCAGATTCTGGTGGCGATGGTGGTCTCCAGCTGACGTTTGCTGCCGCCCGGCAGGTCCGTGCGGCCCGCCGATCCGACAAAAACCGTATCGCCGGTGAATAGATGGCCGTCCGTTTGCAGGCAGATCCCCCCGGGCGTATGCCCTGGTGTGTGAATGACTTTGAGGTTGACGGCACCGATCTGAATCGTGTCATTATCTTCCAGCAGGATATCAGGCGGCGGGGAGCCTTTGCCGCCCATAAGCCTCGAAAATCCGCGATTGAAAAATCTGCCGAGGCCGGCGGCATCCCGGTGGTGGATGTAGAGCTTGGCCCCGGTCGCGGCGATGACGGCGGCATTGCCTGCCGTGTGGTCCGAATGGTTGTGGGTATTGATGATGTGGGTGATGGTCAAGCCCTGTTCGGCCGCTAGGCCGATCAGCCGATCGGTATCGAAGGCCGGGTCAATCAGGGCACAAGTCCGGCTGGCCTCATCGGCCACCAGATAGGAGAAGGTGGCCATTTTCGATAGTTTAACTTGTTGAATTTGCATATCAAAATCTGCTTCTTTACGTATTGGGCATCATTGGCGGCTCAATTTAGCATCGGCCCGGGTTTTTGTCAAAAAGCCTTGGCGTCCAGGCGGCTGGTGCCGGTCGTTGAGGTGATTTGACATTTCCGATTCGGCCCTTACCTTAGAAGCGTATGTTTAAAGCCGGCGAACCTCGCGAAGTGATTTGAAGCTGCGCGCAAATGAGAATGCGCGCGGCAATTTTAATTTGGAGGAAATAGATGGTAATTGAGACCAAAGAGCAGGTCCTGGAAAAAGTCCTTGAGATGGAAAAACCGCATTGCCCCCATTGTGATCAAGAGATGCACATCTGGGAAGTACCGCCGATCAATGTGGGGGATGGTTTGGGGTGGGGCGAACCCTACCTTTTCCTGTGTTTTAACGATGACTGCAAATTGTACAAGCGGGGCTGGGATGATCTCGCAGAGAATTTTGCCCAGACGGCCTCCTATCGCTGCTTCTGTTATCCCAGTTCGGGAAAATTCGAAGTCATGCCGGTGTTCAGCCCCCAGGGCGGCAAAGGCCAGGAAATCGACGAGCAGGTGCTGGCTGAACAGGAAATGTTGAAGGAAAATATTAAAAAGGGCTTTTCCATCCTGGCGGAGTGCTATGTCAGCAAAGACGGCCCGACCATCATGAAAATGATCCTGGACCCCACCGAGCCTTCCCGGGTGCGCCTCAAAGGAGCCGAGATGATTGGTGACATCGGTGAATTGGATGCGATCGAACCGTTGCGGAACCTGAAAGTCGGCAATGAACTGGTCGATAAGGAAATCGAGAAGGCTGTGTCAAAGATCCACAAGCGCTTTTATACCCGGGAGTGCCCATTTTGTGCGGAGATCATCAAGGACCGGGCCAAGGTCTGCAAGCATTGTGGGCAGGATGTGGCCGGCCAGTAGAAACTGCCTTTTAACAAGCCTTTTGGCCCAATCTCCGCGTTGGCCGTAAATACCAAATCCTCGAAATACTCTGAGTATTCCTCCGGTTTGATATTCACGGCCGCCTTGACCTTGGACCAAAATCCATGTTTAAAGGCAGTTTCTTCCGATTCTGAGTTTAAATCCAAAGCCCCGTGGTATCAGCCACGGGGCTTTTTGTATGTTGCGGAACGTAATTGACTAGCCAATTTCTACGAGTGTTCATTCACAGGTGGTAGATTTTGGTTCAGGGCAAGGCTTGAACGTTTTTGAAACCGCAGACATAGTAAACGCTATTTTGAGGATAGTGCTGAAGCTTCACTGCGTGCTCAAAAAAGTGAAAACGCCGCCTTGGGCCCAAAGATGCTGCCTGTGGACGAACACTACTGGGCCACGTTGACATTCATACTATCATACGACCGAAAAACAAGCTTGACTTGCTCAAGGCGCTTAGCTGGTACCGGTTGGAAATCCCCAGCTTTAAACCGGCCGACAACTGCATCCCGAGACGGTATGGCTTCCAGCCCCTCGCCCAGCAATTTACCGGAGACCGTTTCCAGAACGAGTGCGTTGCGGCCATCTGACACGATTGAAATCGGTATCTGATAATCTTCCAATAGTTTTGCGGCCGACAGGATCTCCTTTTCCCGGGAGCCGATGGAGCCGGCGGCGCATTTTATCGCCACCAGGCGACGGTAAGCGATGCTAACCACGATATCGATTTTGGAACGGTAGGTTTCCCCTTGAATGTCGAATTCAAGCGGGGCATCGATTTCCAGATCGGCCTTGGCAAATCCCTTGGTATCCACAAGGTACTTTTCTACCGCTTGCCGGTTTTCTTCTGCACCGACGTTTGGTACCTCTTTTCCGGTGACATAATCTTTGATGAGCATGAACGACTTCTCCCCTTGACCCCTATTTTTCAATCAACGACTGCCCCGTCATCTCAGCGGGCTGTTCTATGCCCATGATATCCAGAATGGTCGGGGCGATATCCGCCAGGCGGCCTTCCTTCAGCTTTGCTGTTTTGCGCTGGTCATCCACAAGAACCAGCCGGACGGGATTGAGGGTGTGGGCGGTGTGCGGGTTGCCGTTCGCATCCACCATCTCTTCAGCGTTGCCATGATCAGCAGTGATGAGCACTGTTCCCTGCCGGGCCAGGATCCGTTCAACGATTTGGGCCGCACAGTTGTCCACTATCCGGCAGGCCTTAACCGCTGCATCGAGGACCCCGGTATGGCCCACCATGTCCATATTGGCGAAGTTCAATATAATCAGATCGTAGCGGCCCGCGTCGATGCGCGCGAGTACTTCCGCCGTAACCGTCGGGGCACTCATCTCCGGTTTGTAGTCGTAGGTGGGGATATCCCGGGGTGACGGGATCAAGCAGCGGTCTTCGTTGGCGAACGGTTCTTCTTCCCCGCCATTGAAAAAATAGGTGACGTGGGCGTATTTTTCGGTTTCCGCAATACGCAGCTGGGCCAGGCCTTGTTCACTGATGACCTTTCCCAGGATATTTTCATGATGCACCGGTGGGTACGCGATAGGCAGGGTGAACTGCTCGTCATACTGGGTCATGCAGACATATTCGCTCAGGCGCGGCAGGGCCGGGCGTTCGAATTCGGTAAAGCCCGGATCCGTGAAGGCCCGGGTGATTTCGCGGGCGCGGTCTGCCCGGAAATTGAAGAAGAAGATGGCATCGCCATCCGCCACCGTCGCCACAGGGCTTCCCTGGCTGTCTTTCAAAAAAATGGGTTTGACAAACTCGTCGGTTTCATCCCGTTGATACGCTGCCTGTATGGCGGCCACCGGATCATCAGCGGGGGTCCCGTCCCCCTGCGTGTAGAGGTCGAAGGCTTTTTGAATGCGGTCCCAGCGTTTGTCCCGATCCATGGCGTAATACCGGCCGCAGATGGTTGCAATGGCCCCGACACCTATTTTGTCCAGGTGGGATTGAAGTTCGGTCACATAGCCAAAGCCGCTTTCCGGCGGGGTATCCCGGCCGTCTAATATCGCATGTACATAGACCCGCTCCAAGCCATGGGCCTTGGCCGCATCGAGCAGGGCGACCAGGTGGGACAGGTGACTGTGTACGCCGCCGTCGGAAACCAGGCCCATCAGGTGCAGGGCGCTCTTGTTGGCCGCGACCTTGTCCAGCGCCGTGGTGACGGCCTGGTTCTTGGCAAAACTGCCGTCCGCAATAGCCTGGTCGATCCGCAGCAGACTCTGGAAGACCACCCGGCCCGCGCCAATGTTCAGGTGCCCGACTTCCGAATTGCCCATGATCCCGTCGGGCAGACCGACGGCCTGGCCGGATGTGTGCAGGCGGGTAACCGGGTAGGTGGCGATCATCTTTTCCAGAAAGGGCGTCCCTGCCATGGCCACGGCGTTATCAGCCGACTGCGGATTGATTCCCCAGCCGTCCAGTATCATCAGCATACAGGGGCCGTTATGTGTCATAGTTATTCTCCTGAGCCTGCATGGCAGCTTCGAATTTTTTCAGGCCGGGGGTCTTCAGGCGGACGGCGTCGGTCCACAGGCTCTCCAGGTCGTACAAATTCCTGACCGGGTCGTAAAAAATGTGGATGACCACATGGCCGAAATCCAGGAGGACCCATTGGCCTTCCTTGAGGCCGTCGATGCTGATCGGCTTGTATTTGTGGTTTTCCAGTTCTTTTTTTATCGTTTGGGCGATCGCGGCCACCTGGCGGCTGGAACTGCCGCTGCAGATGATGAAATAATCAGCCACCGATGTCAGGTCCTGCACATCCAGCAGTACCGGTGCAATTACTTTGCGCTGCAGCATCGCATTTACAATTAAATCGAGCAGCGGGTCCAGTTTTTCGGTCATCGATACAGTCCTTTTTGGTTGATGTAGTCGGCCACACCTTCCGGCAGCAGGTGCTCGCAGGGCTCCCGGTTTGAAATCCGCTCCCTTATTCCGGTGGAAGAGACATCTACCGGGGTCACTGCAAACAAGTTTACCGGCTGTAAAGCGGGGTGCTGAAATTGGCCCGATGCCGATTCAAAAAAATAGCCATCGGATATCCGGGCGTCAAGAAAGGCCTGCAGGGTTTCACGGTCGGCTGGTGTTTGGCTGCGACCGGCACCGGGGCGGGTCATGACAATGAAAGCCACGGTTGCAAACAGGCGCTGGTAAGTCTTCCAGGTGTGGATTTCAACGAAGGCGTCCAGTCCGAGGATAAAATACAGGTCGGCATTCTCACCGAAGCTGCGGCGAAATTCATCCACGGTTTCTACGCTGTAGGAAAGGCCGGCCCGATTGATCTCGGCCTGGGAGACCTCCAAACCATCCAGATGCTGGACCGCGAGTTGCAGCATGGCGATTCGGTCTGCCGGCGGAGCGATGGCCCGGTTGGTTTTATGGGGTGGTCGGGACGCGGGTATCAGGTAGACCGTCTCGAGATGGAAACGGACTTTTACCTCCAGCACCGTTTTCAGGTGTCCCAGATGGATCGGGTCGAAGGTGCCGCCGAACAGTCCAATATTTGCCATTTTGTATACTGTCTGCTTAGTGTGCCCGTGGTCAAGCCTTATCCGTATCCAGGTAAAGTAAAATTTTGGACTTGAGCTTGTTCAGCCCGATTCCTTCGCGGGCGGATATGGTCAAGACTTCCCGGTCATCACAGGCATACGTAAATTTTTCAATTGCCGCGGCCGTATCGGGCAGGTCGATCTTATTCAATACCACGATCTGGGGCTTTTTTCCGAGTGCTGCGTTGTAAAGGGTTAGCTCCCGGTTTATGGTTTTGAACGCCGCCAGTGGATCGGCTGGGTCAATGTCACCGGCATCGATCAGGTGGACCAGGACGCGGGTTCTTTCAATATGGCGTAAAAATTGGATACCCAGTCCGGTGCCGGCGTGGGCGCCTTCGATCAGGCCCGGGATGTCCGCAACCACGAACGGTTCGCCCCAGTCGGTGTGTACCACCCCCAGGCTGGGGGTCAGCGTGGTGAACGGGTAACTGCCGATTTTTGGACGCGCAGCGGATATGGCTGATATCAGTGTGGATTTGCCCGCATTTGGCAGTCCGACGAGGCCCACGTCCGCCAGGAGTTTCAGTTCGAGTTTGAGTTCAAAGGTCTGTCCGGGCTCCCCGGGCTGCGCAAACCGCGGCGTGCGGTTGGTGGCGGATTTGAACCGGGCATTGCCCTGTCCGCCGCGGCCGCCGTTGGCCAGAACCAGGCTTTCCCCTTCGGCCGTGAAGTCCTTGATCAACTCACCGGTTTCGGCATTGGTAATCAGGGTTCCCGGAGGAATCTCGATAATCAGGGATTCACCTGACTTCCCAGTTCGATTGGCACCTTGGCCCGCTGCGCCGTTTTTGGCCCTGAAGTGTTTTTTGTTGCGGAACTGCTGGAGGGTACGTCTGGCTGAGGAGGTGATGAAGGTGATGTCGCCGCCTTTACCGCCGTCACCACCGTCTGGTCCGCCCCGGGGGATGAATTTCTCACGCCTGAAACTGACACAGCCGCTTCCGCCGTTGCCGGACTGGACGGTAATTAACGCTTCATCTATAAATTTCACTCGGCATAAACGCTTACTTTTTTACTGGAACGTCCCATCCGTTCATAGGCTACAACGCCGTCCACGGTTGCGAATAAGGTGTAGTCCTTGCCCATTCCCACATTGGCTCCCGGATGAATTCGAGTGCCCAGCTGCCGAACGAGGATATTGCCGGCCCGGACTTTTTCACCGCCGTACCGTTTTACACCGCGGCGCTGCGCGTTACTGTCGCGACCATTGCGGATGCTGCCGCCTGCTTTTTTATGTGACATGGTATAACCCCCTGTAATACTCTAAGGAAATTAATAATTTCAGTGATTAAGCTTTGATGCTGTCGATCTGGACCGCTGTGAAGTGCTGCCGATGGCCCTGTGTGCGGCGATACCGTTTGCGGCGTTTGTACTTGAAAACAATAATTTTTTTACCCTTGCCCTGGGCGACGATATGCCCGCTGACAGTGGCGTTCTCGACTTTGGGCTGTCCAATGGTGACCGTTTCGCCATCCGAATACATAAGGACATCGTCAAAAGAGATTTCGCTGCCGACATCACCGGCCAGTTTTTCGACCCGCAGGATGTCGCCTTCGCGAACTTTATATTGTTTTCCGCCTGTTTTTACGATAGCGTACATGTGTTTCTCCTTCCCGTCAATCTGCTCTGTTCTCTCGCTTTTGAAAATGGTTAATTCTAAACTATTTCCAATTAATGTCAAGCATATTTTTCAAAGCCATCTGATTAATTCTTTTTCGAAATCGCGATGTTTCACCTAACGGCCAACAGCTAATAGCTGATAGCCGATTTTCTATAGAAAACCCTTTGACAAAAACGTTTTGGTTTGACATATGAACACCTGCTCATATGTTAATAATAATGCCCTGAAGGAGATACTGCATGGGAACTTGCCAGATCCGGCACATCAACCGGGAAAATGTTGCGAAAGCCCGCGATGTCATACCAAAATCAGAAGAGATTCAAGGCCTTGCGGAAATGTTCAAAGCCCTCGGTGATCCTACCCGTCTGAAGATCGTGACGGCTCTGGTGGCGGTTGAGCTGTGTGTCTGCGATCTCTCTGCTGTTTGCGGCCTCTCGGAATCGGCTGTCTCCCACCAGTTGCGTATTTTACGGAACCTGCGAATTGTCAAATATCGTCGTGAGGGAAAAATCGTTTATTATCGGTTAGATGATGGTCATGTTGAATCCCTCGTACGACAAAGTCTCGCCCACATTTTTGAAGAGGACCGGAGCCAAAATTACATTCGGTCGCTATCAGAAGGAACCCTATAATGGATATATTCTTTGGGTTCATAGGGGACAGCCTGGCGGCAGCCTGGTATGTGTTCTTTGAATCAGCACCCTATATGCTGTTCGGCTTTTTTATTGCCGGTATCATTTATGTCTTTCTCAAGCCGGAACAGGTGGCCCGTTATTTTGGCGGAAGAGGCACCCGTCCCGTGGTGCTTTCCGCCCTGGCCGGTATTCCCATACCCCTCTGTTCGTGCGGGGTTATCCCGGCTGCGGCCGGCTTGAAAAAACAGGGGGCTTCCCGCGGTGCCACCCTGTCATTTCTAATTTCCACACCGGAAACCGGGATGGATTCCATCCCGATCACCTATGCTCTGATCGACCCTTTGATGACGGTGGTGAGACCCATTGCGGCTTTTTTCACAGCTGTGGTGGCCGGCATTTCCGAAAATCTGTTCGGTCACCGTGCTGAAAGCAGTGCAAACGAAGTCAGGCCGGTACCGAACGTCACCATCGATCAGCCTCAACTGCCCCCGTCACCGCCGGACGCCGCCCCGGTTGCCGATCAGCCCTTTACCCGCAAAGTGGCGGACGGTATGCGCTATGCGTTTGGCGAACTGCTGGGCGACATCGGTCCCTGGTTTGTATTCGGCGTGCTCCTGGCCGGCCTCATCATCACCCTGGTCCCCGACAATTTGATCGGCGGCTATCTGGGCAACCCCCTGCTGGCCATGGCAGCCATGCTGGTGGCCGGCGTCCCCATGTACGTGTGCGCTACCTCGTCCACGCCCATTGCCGCAGCCCTGATTTTAAAGGGCCTCAACCCCGGCGCAGCGCTAGTATTCCTGCTGGCCGGCCCAGCCACGAACATTGCGACGCTGAGTATGGTGTCCGGCATGCTGGGCAAAAGGTCCGTGGCCATCTACCTGGGCGCCATTGTCTTTTGTTCATTCACCATGGGGTTGCTGGTCGATTATCTCTATGTTACATTTCAGATCCAGCCGATGGCGGTTGCCGGCCAGGCCGCGGAATTGCTGCCCGAGTGGATCAAGATCGGCTCCGCCGTTGTTTTGATGGTGCTGCTGGGGCGCATATTCTGGCCGGCCCGCAAAACCGCTGTGCAGGCATCCGATCAGGCACCCGGCAGTTGTTCCAAGACCTGCTGCAGTAATAAATAAAAACACCGGCATCCAAGTCGGGGTAACCTCCAGACAATGCGAAAAGGGACGGGCTGATCCTCATCGGTTGGAGTATGTTGCTCTGGGAAGAATGCAGGCTGAAATGAAAAGAGAGGGGACGGTGGTTTTGGAACGTAGTTCACATCACGATATCACCATCTGGAACCAGGAAACATTTGCCTCCGACTCACTGTCACTTATCGGTGAGGAACCCCTGTCAATCCGGGTGCAAGGCAATCCCTATGCGGTCATCATGCGAACGCCGGGGGAAGAAAAAGAGCACGTGGCGGGGTTCTGCCTGGCCGAAGGTGTAGTGGACCGACCGGATGAATTTATCTCGATTGCGCGCTGCGACCTGGATGACACCAATGTAATTGCCGTTACGCTGACACCCGAACGGCGCGCCATGATCGATGACATTTTGGACCGCCGGGAATTTATCAGCCAAACCAGCTGCGGGATTTGCGGCAAAGAGGTGGTCCGCGACCTCCAGGCCAAAATCCGACCGGTGGAGGACGACACCCGTTTTGATATCCGCCAGGCCAGTCGCTGCCTGGACAGCATTGCCAACCACCAGCCGCTGCGCAAGACCACCCGGGGTGCACACACCGCGCTCATTTTCAACCGTGAGCTCAACCTGATTTCTGCGGCCGAGGATGTTGGGCGCCACAATGTCCTTGACAAGGCAGTCGGGAAACTATTTCTGGCCGACCGCATTGCGGAGGCCGGGCTGTTGGTAATGGCCTCGCGGGTCAGTTACGAACTGGTGCAAAAAGCCGCTCGGGCCCGGATCCCGGTTATTATTGCTGTTTCACGACCGACCGCACTGGCTGTAGAACTGGCCGCGGCGCTGAATATGACCCTGGCCACCAAGGCCAAAGGGATCGGCCTGTTCGTATTTACCGCTCCCCAGCGTTTGAGCGATCAGGTCTAATCCATACCACTGACCACCGGCTTACTATTGACACGGTTTTATTTGATTGATTAGATAAAGCTTCCAAGCGCACTTAATACACCCCGTCATTTGGCGAATCAAAAACAGAAAGGCCGGTAACATGTCTGCTTTCAATGTGGTCTTTAGTGGTGAAGTTTTACCCGGGCAGGATGTCGAAGCAGTTAAGCAACGGCTGCGCAAGGTAATGAAGACAGATGCCCAGGCGATAGAGCGGTTGTTTGCTGGGACGCCGGTGGTAGTACGCAAGGCGGTCGATGAGGCCACCGGCCAGAAATTTGAGAAGGTGTTTGCTGCGGCTGGGGCGGTTTGTAACCTGGAACCGGTCGAGTCTTCTTCCTCCGATAGCCCGCCGGTTTCCAGCCCGGACAGCCCGTCGGCCGATTGGGCGCACATATCGCCGCAAGCCACCACCATTATGAATGTTGATGGAGGAAAAATGATCCTAACCAATGTTGAGATCGTGCCGGGAAAAACGATTGTCGAACATTTCGGCCTGGTGTCCGGCAGCACCATCCGGGCCAAACATGTTGGCCGGGACCTCATGGCAAGTTTGAAGAACATCGTTGGTGGCGAGTTGAAGGGCTACACCCAGTTGCTCCAGGAGTCGCGCCGGCAGGCCACGGAACGCATGATCGAGCAGGCCCGGGAACTGGGCGCCAATGCCATCGTCAATGTGCGGTTTTCGACCTCTTCGGTGGCCCAGGGGGCGGCGGAGCTGTATGCGTATGGAACCGCGGTCCGCGTCGAGTAGGCGCGGTTCTCAAAGCGTCCCACGAACTCAATCTCCGCGTTGGGCTGGACAGTTCAATCCTCGAAATATGCGCATATATTCCTCCGGTTGAACTGCCCAACCCGCCTTGACCTTGAGTCCGTGGGACGCTTTGAGAACCACGCCTAAAAGAGCGAAAATTGAAATTTTACGAACCACTTCTCCCATTAACCTGAAAAACAGAAACACCGGAATGATATAAGGACGTACAATGGATACCCTGATCACATTTCTGATACTCATGGCTCTGGGATATGGGGTGGGAACGATTGCCGAGAAACGGCATTACAAGTCCATTATCAAGCGGGAAAAAGAGTTTATAAACCTTCCGGCGGTAACCCTGAAAAGCGCCCATATCACCCCGGACCAGATAGCCACGGCCCGCCTGGTGTACGGAAGTGCCGTTATTTCCATCGACTATTTTAAAAAAATCCTCGCCAGTTTGCGCAATATCTTCGGCGGCCGGGTAAAATCCTATGAAAGCCTGGTAGACCGGGCCCGCCGGGAAGCCACCCTGCGCATGAAAGAGATGGCCGAAGATGCTGACCTGATTGTGAACCTGCGCATCGAGACCGCCTCGGTCGGTAAGCAGGCCAATAAAAAAGGCGTTGGCTGCCTGGAAGCCATTGCCTATGGTACGGCCATCACTAAAAAGAAATGAAATTCACTCCCCGCCAGGTAGACCCCGAAACCAACGTAAATGTCACGCCGACCCACCCCCTGAAAGAGTTGGCTGTTTTATTGGGCGGCCTCATCGGAATAATCGTCGGCACCTACATCGTGCTCGGTTTCCTGGTGGATGTTGTTGTCCCCCGGATATCGCACGAAACCGAGATGCAACTGGCTGAGCTGTTTGTCGGCATGGTTCCGGAAAGTGGAGAAGCCACGGAGAAAACCCGTGCCATGCAGGGGTTGACGGATCGTATCCAGAAACAGTGTGTAAACCTGCCTTACACGTTCAGCATCCACGTGCGCAAGGCGCCCACCATCAATGCCATGGCCATGCCGGGTGGCCATATCATTGTGTTTACCGGGTTGCTGGAGAAGGTGGGCAGCGAGAACGAGTTGGCCTTTATCCTGGCGCATGAAATCGGGCACTATGCCCATCGCGACCACTTGCGCGGGTTTGGGCGGGCCATGGTGTTCATGACCGTTTCGGCGGCTCTGTTCGGGGCGGACAGCGGTGTCAGCCGCATTGTCGGCCAGGCCTTGAATCTCACCGAGATGAGTTTTTCACGGGATCAGGAGACGTGGGCGGATGAGTATGCCCAGGACACGGTCAACTGCTACTATGGGCATGTGGCCGGGGCGACTGATTTTTTCAACAACATCCCCAAAGAAAAGGATCCGGGCAAGTTCGGCCATTACTTTGCTTCCCACCCGGAAAACAAGCGCCGTATTGCGAACCTGGAAGAGCGGGCTCGGCTAAACGGTTTCCGGTTCGAGCAGAAAAAACCCCTGGACATATTTTAATTCCAGCTTCCCGGGCGCAACATTGGCATATTCTTCTTCCAGCGTGCCGAACAACATCTCGAAAGTCCGGCCCAAGGCGGCGGAGACCTCGTGTTCAGGCTGGCCGGCGGATGCTGCTATCCACGTCAGAAACGCTTCCTTTTTGTCATCGGTAACCTGGTACGGCGCCTCCGGTTGTTCCCACAGGTGGGCGAAGAATTGGCGGATCGGGTCGATGGCAAGCGGGGCCAGGTTTCCGGATATGGCCAGAACGTGGCGGGCCCACAGGGTCAGGACGAGGCTATAATGGCCGACGTATCCGAATCTGTCGAGAGGTTGCAGGGCAATGTCCATGTTTGACAACAGGTCATCGAAAGCCATCACCTCCGCCAGGATCGCGCCGGTCTTTTCTACGTCGGCCAGGGTTTCAAAGTCCCGGTACAGGACGCCATTGGTGTAGTTGTCGTAGTAGCGGGGATGGTCTAATAGCACCCCCCCCAAGACACCCAGCCAGGTTTCCCCCCAGAAACTCAGGGGCAGGCCGGCCTGGTTGGCCCAGGATTTAGCCTGCCACTTGCGGGCCTGCCACTTGAGCTTCAAGCCCAGGCCGTAGCCTACCCGGAATATTTCAACCAGGCGGTATCGACAGATCAAGGCGCCCGCCCGGGCCGCCCTATTGCCCTTCTTATCCTTCAGCAGGTGCTCAAGCCCCAGGCTGATGGTGGCGCAGGCCTTTTGGACTTTTTCTTCGAGCTGCAGCTTTTCCCGGATCGGCTCCTTGTCGGCGACCACTACCTGGTTGCATACCGTGGCAAATTCCCCTTGCAGTTGCGAGACCTGTTCGGGGTCGGAGACCGTCTTCAGGGCCCGGCCGAATAACGTGTCGGTATCCATGAATGCGGATGCCAGAACCGGTACCGGCAAACGGCCCATGCGGTCTCCCGTACCCGTGGTTTTGGATCGCTGGTTCAACAGCTGCTCGGCAGTGATGGGCTGGTAGATCCCGATAGCCTCATCCCAGGGCAGAAAGCCTTTTTCCGCCATACGGACATTGCGCAGGCGATACTCTTCTTCGGTCACCTCGGCCGGAATCACCCGCACCGCTTCAATGACAATATTGCGGTACAAGATGAAATCGGTCGCCGCCATCCGATTGAGCAGGTCCCGGACCAGTTGCTTGCGGAGTTTTTCAGCATCGGCCCCGGGCCCATCCGGATGGGGGTAATCCGGTATGTTGATATAGACGGTATCGTCGTAGGAAAAATAGGATGGCGGCAGGGCGCCGCTTTCCTGGTCATGCTCCCGGATGATAACCTGGATATTGCGAAACAGGAACAATTCCAGAAATTTGAGCTTCTCCGTCATCAGCCAACGGGTCGTTCTGTCCGGGTCCGCCCGATAGAGCGCTTCCAGCCACCGGATGGTCTCCATAAAATCAATCTGGTCAGCCGCCCATATCTCCGTGTCCACGATATAGTCAAGTTGCCGGTCTTTAGCCAGCGCCAGCAGCGGGCGGGCATCCTCGATCCCGATGTCGTGGATCAACAAATGGAAATCCTGCTCGGTAAAGGCGTGCACAACTGCGGCGGGGTGCTCGGCTGAAAGAATGGCATCCAAAGCCATTTTCGGCGGCATACCGAGTATTTCGCGCTTTTTGGCGTGCAGGGCCTGGATTTTTTTTTGGACAATATCGGACATGGAGTAACTTTAGCGTGTAAGGTTTACTATTTTGGCAGCAAAATAGCTGCCCCACCTGATGGTGATTTTTGCCAAAAAAGGGTTCAAGGGGCCAAGGGTCCGAGGGTTAGAGTGGAAAACCAAGGCGCTCCAACCGTATTTATGAAAGTTAATTCAGCTGTCGGGGAGTTTTTTGTTGTCATGCCGGTCCCGGATCGAGTCCGGGATGACGTATCCGGCATCCAGTAGCATTTCCTCAGAGTGGACTGGATCCCGGCCTGCGCCGGGATGACGGGCATTTAGTGAGAAAACTTCCCGACCCCTTGCCCCATCCTTCCGTCACGCCGCAAACAATAAGATTCGTGACGCCAAAAGGCAACCATGTTTTTGCAGGGAAGATGGATTCGATCCGGTTTAGTGCTGTGGCGGGCGTCGCTCCTAAGCGGATGCGGACGTATCGGTCAGGGTGACAACCTGGTCGCCGCCCTCACGTTTGGCGGTGTACATAGCCAGGTCGGCGCGTTTAATCAGGCGTTCTGAATTCTCATCAGACGCGGCCAGCGTAACTCCCATGCTTAAAGTGGCGCGGTCCACTTTGTGACCGTCATATTCCAACTCATAGGGCCATTGCGTATTGTACAACTGCCGAATTTTATCCGCGGTTCGGGCCGCATTTTCCAAATCGGTTTCCGGCAGGAGGACGAAAAATTCATCGCCGCCATACCGAAAAGCCATGTCCGTTTGACGCAGATTCTGGGCCAGCAGTTTGCCGAGCAGCCGGAGGACATTGTCCCCTTCCAGGTGTCCCATGATATCGTTGCATTGCTTGAAGTGATCGATGTCACAGCAAATCAGGCTCAAGGGGCGCCCATACCGTTTGGCCCGCTCCAGTTCAGCGGTGATGGAAACGTGAAAATAGCGCTGGTTGTATAGACCGGTAAGACTGTCGGTAATCGACAGGTGGCGCAGTTTTTCCTCGATTTCCTTGCGGGCGGACATGTCGTGGAAGAAACCGACGCTGCCGATTTCCGCAGCGTCCCGGTAAATAAGGGTTGCGGCCAGGCGGATGGGGACCAGGCTGCCATCGGCCCGGGTTACCAGAACCTCATAATTTTCAAGGCGTCCCGGTCCTCCGTGTGCGTCCGCATAGAGTAGGCGCTTGATCTCGCGGGCGGCTTCGGGATCGCCATACAGGTCGGTGATATTCAGGTGGCCGACCACATCACGGGCGACGCGGCGGGTTAGTTTTTCGGCCGCCTGGTTGAACACCGTGATAACACCGGCCCGATCGATAGCAACGATGCCGTCTGGGCAAAGTTCGACCAATTTTTCCAGGTATTGTTTTTCGCAGGCTTGGATGGATTCGCGGCACATACTGGTCCTTTCTCCGGGATATCGATTCCAGATACAATGCAGGTTCAGGTAGGTTGCCCGATAGGGCTATTTTGCCACAAAATGATCAGGTTCGCAAATTTAGCCACCGCACCAGGCGTTACTTACGGTTGAAGGGTGCAATCCGAATCAGCATGAGCATTCCGGGGATGGCGATCAAGGCACAGAAGATAAAAAATTCCACCCAGCCCAGATGCTTGGCGAAATAGCCGGTGGGCGCGGATGCCAGTACGCGTGGAAAGGCCATCAGGCTGGTCAGCAGGGCGTACTGGGTGGCGGTGAACTTCTTGTTGGTGATGCTGGCCATGTAGGCCACAAAGGCGGCGGTCCCCATGCCGCCGCTGACATTTTCAAACGCTATTACCCCGGCAAGCAGCTTCAGGTTGGGGCCGATCTGGGCCAGGATCGCAAAGCAGGCTGTGGACAAGGCCTGCAGCACACCGAAAACCCAGAGGCTGCGATTGATACCCAGCCACAGCATGAGCAGCCCGCCGACCAGGGCCCCGCCGATAACCGCCCCGGTGCCGAAAATCTTAACTATTGCACCAATCTGGGACTTGGTAAATCCGATGTCGAGATAAAACGGCGTGGTCATGGCGCTGGCCATGGAGTCCCCGATTTTATAGCAAAGGATAAAAGCCAGGATGAGCAGGGCGTTGGGGCGGTGAAAGTATTCGGACAACGGGTTGATAACCGCTTCCTGCAGCGTGCGCGGTTTGCCCAAAGGCATTTCCGGTTCCGGTGCCAGTAGCGTTGTGAACAGGCAGGGCAGCATAAAAGCAGCCATGATCAGATATACATTTGACCAGGCCATATGATCGGCCAGGATCAGGCCGCCGCCCGATGAGAGCATCATGCCGATCCTATAGCCGTTGATGTAGAGCGAGGAGCCCAGACCCAGTTCATCGTCGGCCAGGGTTTCCCGGCGGTAGGCGTCAATGACAATATCCTGGGAAGCGCTGAAAAAGGCAACCAGCAGGGCGGCCAGGACCATCAGGGTAAAGTTGCTGGACGGGTTGCACAGGCCGAGTCCGGCAATGGACACGATAAGCGCCGCCTGGGAGAGCAGCAGCCAGCCCCGTCGCCGGCCAAGGCCGAACAAAGCGTAGCGATCCAGAAAGGGCGCCCATAAAACCTTCCACGTGTAAGGAATCTGGACCAGGGCAACCAGCCCGATGACGGTCAGGTCGAGGCCCTCTTCCGTCATCCAGGCCTGTAGGACGCTCATGGTGAGCAGCAGCGGCAGCCCGGATGCAAATCCCATGAGCAGGGCCAGCGCCATGCGGCCGCTGAAAATGACTTTTACAAATGGTGTGCGGTTCACTAACTGGTTCATGCAGTTTGTCCGCTGGTGTTCAATTTACTTATGATAAAGCTCAGCGTAGCGTCTGTCTCATAGTGGGAGCGGCAGCTTGCCGCGAAATGGGCGGATAGTAGGGATCGGATTTCGCGGCAAGCTGCCGCTCCCACAACTGGCGTGATCCCCAATAGCGCATTTACGCGAAGTGCTAAAAATAACGGGCAACGTATGTTACGTTGCCCGTAGATGTATCACATTGTGTAATTTATGGCTACGCCGACAAAAGCTGCTCCGGGGTAACCACCGAGCCAAACTTCTCCTGCAGGGCCTGCAAGCCCTGCTTTTGTTCCTCCAGGACGTCGAACAGCTGCGGGGGGATGTTCTCCTCTTTGCCATAGGCCTCGATTTGCATGTTCACCCGGGCCAGGATGTTGTCCAGGTAGAGGGAGAATTGGCGGGTGTACAGTTCCGGGGGATAATCCTTATTGATGATTTCCTTGAAGAGCTTGTGGAGATCTTCGTACCGGGGCAGATAGCCGATCGGGGTGTCGATGGCATCTACTTCACCGTGGACCCGCCGTTCAAGCCAGCTCAACCACGCCCTTACGTCCCGTTTTTCGCCGAGCAGCTTTTTGGTCTCGCCGCCCCGGGCATCGTCGATCAGAAAGTAGTTCAGGCCGGCCATGATCGGCGCATGCTCCGCGGTGATATCGGGGTGGTTGAAGAATTCAAACTGGGCCTGCATGTAATCGCCCAAAGATCCGGGGATGAAGGGGGCGTTGGCCCAGGGGGCCCGCTTGACGCCGGTGGCACCGACTTCTGTGGCCGTGGCCGCGGATACAATACATGCGCCGATGGCGACACCCTGGTTGGGGGTCTTGGCTACCCAGACCGGCGGCATGGTGTCGCTGTCGCGACCGCTGTAGGTGATGACCCGCGTTTCAACGCCGCGGGGGTTTTCACACTGGTCCGAGTAATTGGCCAGGGCGCTGGCCGAAACAGTGCAGCGGGCGTTGGGGTGGGAAATGGGTATTGGCTTGCCGTCGTCCTCCGTCATGCCTTTTTCCCACAGTCCCTGGAAATTGAAGCCCTTGGTCGGTGCGTCTTCGCCATTGCCGACCCAGTGGGGCTTGCCGCAATGATCTATGAGGACATTGGACCAGATCACTTCTGTTCCCGGCTTTCTTAAAAGGTCCATCAGGTAAGGATCGCCCTCCCGGTTCACGTCTTCGACAATACCGAAGATGCCGCACTCGGGGTTAACTGAACGGATGGAACCGTCGGCGGCCCGCCACATCTGGGCCAGGTCGTCGCCGACAAAATGGGTGCCGGCCATGGCGGTGGTGGTTTTGCCGCAGCCGCTGGGGGCCGCTCCGGTAAACCAGGTAATCCGGCCGCCTGGGCCGTCCATGCCGGTAATGAACATGTGTTCGGACAATTCATTGCCCAGGTTTTCGTAGACAGCCTTATCGACCGCGAAGCGGTGGTTGCCCTTTTTCAGCAGTAAGGTGTTGCCGGCATAGGTGCAGTTGACGCTGAAGGTCGTGCGATGACTGCGGTCCATGAACACCCGGGCATTGGGCAAATCCTCAGGCCGGTTCAGACCCTGGCTGTGCACATTGGTAAAAAAGTGCCCGCGTTCAGCAACTTCATTATCGAAATTTTCGAACGCATTCCGGTAGAGAATCTCAGCACTGTGGGTGACATAGGCCGAGCTGGTGATTTCCAGCGCGGGGTTGGATACCGGCGCACCCACCGGACCGCGCATGTAGAAACCCACCAACATGATCATGGCCCGCATAATCCCGGCCATCTTGTCGCGGACATCCTCCAGGGCGGCGTCGCGCAGCATCTTGTTTGCCAGGGAACTGACCTTTTCGCCCTCGTTGGCGATATAAAAGGTCCGGTCAATGATCCGGCCCTGCTCGTCCTTTAGGTCATAGTGGATGGTGTGGTCCGGCATGGCCAGCGGCGCTTCCTCATTGAATTTCAAAGCCCAATAGCGGATTAAGCGGCGATCTTCTTTCGAGCCGGTATTGATGAAAATCGAGTCCGGTGCGCACATGGACGCGGCATTGGAAATTTTCAAGAGTACATCCGGGTTGGTGATCCGGTCGATCTTGGCGGCGTTTTCACTGTCGACTTTGCTCTTAATGAGATCAAGCCCTGCGGCAGCGTCGGTAATCCCGCCTATTTCACTCAGGATATCAATTCCCTCATTTGCTTGTAACATTCTGCTCTCCTGCGATTTTCAACGAAGTTATATGGGGTTTCCCGCTCAACCGGTGGTCAAACCGTATACGCAAGGCATCGCAATTCCGACCGGATGCAACCGCGCGTTCAGCGCATTCTACCGGCCTCCCCGCGGAATTGAAACGGTTGCTATATAGGGTGCGATCTCAACACGTTCGCTTAAAGCGAGCTTATGCACTAATCATAGGCTGAAACGATAATTTCCTCCAGGGTTCTTTTCGGGACGTGGTGCACTTCCTGGTCATCCCGCCAGTATTTGATGTCACCATCCGGGCCTACCTGCTCAAGTACGATGGTTTCCGCCGGCTTGCCGATGGCCAGAACCAGCAGGATTTCCAGTTCATCCGGAATTGCACAGGCCTTTTTCAACCTGGGCTTGTTGATCGCACCGAAGATGCAGCCGGCCAGTCCCATTTCCCGGGCGCCGAGCAAAATGCTCTGGCTGGCAATGCCGTGGTCGCACCAGTAATTGGTGGCTATGCGGGTATCGCCGGTGATGATGATATAGGCCGCCGGCCGCTCCCCGGGTGCGGGGCCCGACCAGTTTTTCAGGTAGGCCGCCCACCCCAGACAATCAAAAATGGCGGCATTCTTTTCCGGGTTGGTAGAGGTGATGTATTTGAGCGGTTGGCGATTGGCGGCGGATGCCGAGCAACGGGCCAGGTCGATGAGTTTGTGCAATGTTTCCGTTGCCACCGGGAGCGCTTGTACAAAGCGCCGGCAGCTGCGATTTTGTTTTATCAGTTCAGCAATCATCGTCTCTCCCGTGGCAGGCGAACCTTTCCGGGGCCGGCATGTGACGCTCGATCCAGGTGAGCACCTGGTCGAATTCCGCCTGCACGTCCATCAAGGCCTTCCCGCGGTGGCTGACCCGGCTTTTTTGTTCCCGCGGGATTTCGGCAAAGGTCTTTTCAAAAGGTGCGTAATAGAAAACCGGGTCGTAACCGAAACCGTTTTCACCGGACGGGGCGGTGGTAATTTCCCCCTCGCACCGGCCTTCATAGGTCAAGGCCGGACCACCGGGCACCGCGATGGAGATCACGCATTCAAAGGCCGCCTCGCGGTCCTGGCGACCTTCGAGTTCGCTCAGAAGTTTGGCACATTTATCCTGGTCGGTTGCGTCCTCACCGGCCCAACGGGCGGAATGGACCCCGGGCTTACCGTCCAAAGCCGCCACCACTAGGCCGGAATCATCGGCCAGGGCCGGGAACCCCAGTACCCGTGCGGTAAAGCTCGCCTTCTTGTAGGCATTTTCCTCGAAGGTGTCGCCGTCTTCCTCTACTTCCGGGATGGGGCCGAAGTCATCCAGACTTTTGATGTCTACCGGATAATCTTTTAACAGGTCGGATATTTCTTTGAGTTTGCCCTGGTTGCGGGTGGCGATAACCAGGGTCACCGTGTTGTTCATCGAAACCTCATGATCCTCAGGCCAATTCGGGGCCGGCCAGCCTGTTTCGGCCGGCGATGGTGCGGCCGGTGAAACCGGCCGAAATTAGAACAACTCTTATTCCTAAAATAGACCAGGCCGTTTGTAAAGATTTTTTCTGAAGATAGGGATTGAAGTTTTTTCAAATCAATGTAAGTATAAGAGACTGTTGTGTAAAAAGGCCATTCGGGTTGTCTGCCGGGCTAGGCAGCCGGCCTTGAACCACCACCTTCGAATTCGCTATGAATATCAAACATCGCCTGCAGCTGGTTTTCCTGTTGATCGTCCTTGTGATCCTGGTCGGGACCCTGGGGTACTATGTCATGTTCGGCGGAAAATACACCATCATGGACTGCCTTTACATGACGGTGATTTCGATTACCAGTGTCGGTTATGGTGAGATCATCGAAATTACCGGCAATGTTCCAGCCGAAATCTTTACGATGGTGCTGATCATATTCGGCATGAGCATCATTTTATATGGCCTGGGTGCCACGACGGCTATCTTGATCGAAGGGGAATTATCTGGTCTCTTGAGGGAAAAGAAAATGAAAAAAGCCATCAGCAAACTCAATAACCACATTATTGTCTGCGGCGGCGGGCAAACCGGCCTGCCGGTTATCCGGGAATTGGTCAAGAACATCGAGTCCGTCGTGCTGATCGAACAAGAGCAGGATTCGATCGACCGCTGCCTGTCCTATGTCGAGGATCTGCTCTACATTCACGGCGATGCCACCGAGGATGAGAACCTTCTGACGGCTGGCATCGAAAACGCCACCGGAATTGCCATTTGCCTGCCTTCCGATAAGGACAACCTCTACATCACCATGACTTCACGCATGCTCAACAGCAAGATCCGCATCATTTCCAGCCTGACCAATGTCAAACTGCAGCCCAAATTGACCAAAGCTGGAGCCAACAGCGTGGTCTCGCCCAACACCATCGGCGCCCTGCGGATTGCATCGGAAATGATTCGGCCCACCGTCGTCGATTTTCTGGATTCCATGCTGCGCAGCAAACAGGGCAACCTGCGAATTCACCAGGTTGTGGTCACCCAGAACACGGTCTCGGTAGGCAAAACCCTCGGGGAGTCGGGCCTCAAGGAAAACTTCGGCCTTTTGGTGCTGGGCTCTAAAAGACCCGGCCGGGAAATCCAGTTCAATCCCGACCCCTTCATTACGATCGATCCGGGGTTGGTGCTGATTGTGATGGGGGAGGTGGATGATATCGCGGCGGCACAACAAAATTTTTAAATAAAATGGGCCGGATGCGCCCAATGCCGGCGTTGCGCCGGGTTTGCGGTATTGGTAATACAGCTGCACCCGGCAAGCCTTGGCCTTGAACGCATCCGGCCCATTTTATTTAAAAATTACATGATTCATGAAACGGACGACATACTGCAATTCCCGATGTTGCCATGGGTTTGCGGAATTGGTATAACAGCTGCACCCGGCAAGCCTTGGCCTTGAATGCATCCGGCCCATTTCATTTAAAAATTACATGACTCATGTAACGGACGACATACTGCAATTCCCGATGTTGCCATGGGTTTGCGGTATTCGTGACACAGCTTCACCCAGCAAGCTTTGGTCCTGGGCGTATGCGCTCTCTTTATATAGAAATTTTCACCTTTTTGACTGTCTTTCCGGTCTTAGGGTTCTGATATTTGACGTCTGCATCCTCGTAGTTGACCAGATACGAAATTTATGCGAATTTCCAATCCATGCTCCTCGAACTCTCCATAAAGAATTTTGCGATCATCGCTGACCTCAAGATGCAGTTCAATGGGGGGTTCACCATCTTGTCCGGCGAAACCGGGGCCGGCAAATCCATCATTATCAATGCCGTCAATCTGATACTGGGCAGCCGGGCCTCTTCTAAAATGGTGCGCACGGGGGCCGACTTCGCGGAACTGGAGGCTCTGTTCGCCATCCCGGCCAAAAGTAAAGTAGGCCGCATACTTGCAGACCAGGGCTACGGGGCCGAAGACGGGTTGATTATCAGGCGGGTCATATCCGCCGGTGACCGCCACCGGGTCTATATAAATGGACGCCTGGCTACCATGCTGGCTCTGGGTGAAGTCACCCGCAGCTTGGCCAGCATCTCCGGGCAACACGCCCACCAGGTGCTTCTGAAAGAAGAAGAGCAGCTGGGGATCCTGGATCGGTTTGGAGAACTCGATGGCCTGCGAGACAGGGTTGCTAAAGGGGTCCTTCGAATACAGGATTTGATAAAGGAATTAAAACGGCTCAAGGCCCGTGAACGACGCAGTGCCGAACAGCGCGAGCTGCTCGCTTTCCAGCAAAGTGAGATTGATGCCGCAGCCATAATTTCCGGTGAAGATGAAGCGCTGGAAGTGGAGCGCAAGCGGCTTAAATACGCGGAAACCTTATACGGGACGGTCTTTAAGAGCGTAGAGATGCTTTACAGCGCCGATGGCGCGGCCGTGGAACGGCTATCCGCGACGCAGGCCGACCTGGAAAAGGCCGGTGATATCGATCCGGTTCTGGCCCGACGAGCCAAGGAGCTGTCCGAAGCGGTTTTCCAGGTGGAAGACGTGGTCCAGGAATTACGCTCCTATCTGGGCACCATCGAAGTTGATGACAAGCGCCTGGAAGGAGTGGAGGAGCGCCTTGATGAACTCGGACGTCTGAAAAAGAAATACGGCGGCAGCCTGGATGCTGTCCTGGCGTTTCGGGATTCCATCGACGGCAAACTGGCCGACATTGAGAATTTGTCCGGTGCTGTAAAAAAGACCCACGCGGAGTTAGCCGCCTTGAACCGCGAGGTCGGCAGCCAAGCGGTAAAACTTTCCGAAAAGCGTACGAAAGCCGGTGCGCGGCTTTCCAAGCTGGTGGCCGCCGAACTGACCGGCCTCGAAATGCAGGGGACCCGCTTCAAGGTGGTCGTGGAACGGTTGCCGACAGATGCAAAGGCCGATGAAAGCCTGATCTACAAGGATTGTCTGCTGACGGAATCCGGAATGAATTCCGTAGCGGTCCTCATTGCCCCCAATGTGGGCGAGGAGCTCAAACCCCTTTCCAGGATTGCTTCCGGCGGGGAACTCTCCCGGGTCGTCCTGGCCCTCAAAGTGATCCTGGCCGGCACCGAGGCGGTGGAAACCGTGGTCTTCGATGAGGTCGATGCCGGCATCGGCGGCGGGGTGGCCGAAGTGGTCGGCCAGAAGCTTTCCGCACTGGCCGGGAAATGCCAGGTTATCTGCATTACCCACCTGCCCCAGATCGCCCGTTTTGGCGATAACCACTTCCTCATTTTCAAGAAAGTTAAAAACAAACGCACCCTGACCCACATCGAACCCCTTGATGCGGAGCAGCGAATCCAGGAAGTGGCCCGGATGCTCGGTGGCGTGAAGATCAGCCAGACGACCTTGAAGCATGCGCGGGAGATGCTGGGCCAACCCTCGCCTGGCAGGTAGCAGGCTGATGGAAAACCTGAAATCTGAAGTCAGAGATCATGGGTCAGTAAGGCCCGCCCTTTTCCTTGCAGGCGTGATTTGTCAGTCTACGCCAAGTTACGCCGGGCGTGGGGCGGTTCGGTCAGCCCGTCTGAGTGTTTGTTAAAGTTTTGCAATTGGATGACGATATTAGGACTGATTGAAGTTTATAGAACCTATCTTAATGACGGATTACGGTTCAAAATTCAGTCTTCGCTCTGCGAGCTTACGTCTTCGCCTTGGGCTACGCCGCACAGGACGCCCGACAAGAAGACTTTTCTGAGATGTGTTTTAACAAAGGGAGATCACAACATTACGAGGAGAAGAAGATGAAAGCAACATTGCGATTATGTACGGTCGCACTGGTGGTGGGCCTGTTTCTAACTTGCGGGCTGACCTCAGTCCAGGCCGCCTACCGGACCATTGACACTGTCCAGCTGATCAAGATGCTGGCGTCACCCAACAAACCCCTGCTGGCCTTCAGCCTCAGCCCGATCGAGTATGGGGCTGGACATATTCCCGATTCGGAGTGTATTCCATACGAACTTGTTAAAAATTACTACGGGATGCCGGCGCGACGCGATGCACCGATCGTTTTTTACTGTCACGGACCTGGCTGAGTGAAGTCCAAGCAGGCTGCCGGGGCGGCAGTCGAACTGGGCTACACGAATGTATACTGGTATCGCGACGGCCTCAAGGGTTGGAAAAAGGCCGGTCAGGAGGTCCGGGTGAAACTTCCTTTTTTGAATGAAAAGTGCAAGTCCGGAATTGATTCCAAGACATTGGCCAAGATGCTTGCCTTGGATCCGGACGCTATTTTGGTTGATATTCGGGGCGAGCCGTCCATTAAAAAATTCGGGCGGATCGATTCGTTTACCATCGACTACCCCCTATTTCGCCTGAACAAACTGATGAGCGAGTTGCCTAAATATAAGACTCTGATTTTGTACGATATCAGGGGGAAGCAAGCACCAATAGCGACCCGGTTCCTTAAGCATTTCATCTACAAGCCGGAGCGGCTCAGGTACCTTAAAGGTGGTATTGAGGCCTGGAAAAAAGCGGGGTATCCCGTGGCAATGGAGCAGTAAGAGTGCTACAGGCATGCCTGCTAGGTGGACGGATGAAGGTAGCAGGCTGAAGGAAAAAACCAGAAGTCTGAGGCCAGGCAAATCATGGGGGCAAGTTGTCTGGCGTCAGAAACAGCATGAGGCCAGAGGTCTGAAACCGGAAGTCAGAAAAATTCCCGCCCCTGGCGGCAGGGGTTACGGATGGGAGATGAATTAAGAGCCTCGCTGAATGCCAGGATAGCACTCCACCAACGATAGAATTGTACCTCAAATCAGTCAAGCGCTCCGCGCTTGAAATAGCCTCTAAACTGAAACTCCGTAAAACAGCCACATCATAAGCAACACAACCGCGGCAAATATGATGGTCCTGCCGGTGCCGGCTTTTACGTAGTCCCTGGTTTTGTAGCCCCCCGGGCGCATGATGAGGGCGTTGACCTGGTGGGTGGGCAGTATGAAGGTGTTAGACGCGGCCACCCCGACCACCAGGGCGGCAATGCAGGGATCGGCCCCGGTTTTCAGGGCCATGTTCATGGCTAATGGCACCAGCAGGACAGCAGCCCCCACGTTGGAGGCCACCAGCGTAAAAAAAGTGGTCAGCAGGCCGATGATAAACATCAGCATCATGGGCGACACCTCACCTGTCGCCGCCAGCAGGACCGTGGCGATATATTGGGCGGTGCCGGTTTTTTCAAAGGCAATGCCCAGCGGGATCAATCCGCTTAGCAGGAAGATGGTCATCCAGTCTACGGCCGTATAGGCTTCGTCGATGGTGATCACTTTGCTCACAATCATGCCCACGGCGCCCGTCAGCAGGGCGATGGCCAGCTTGACCTTGAACCCGAGCGCCAGGGTCAAGGCCACCACCAGCCAGATGATGGCCGGCACGGCCTTTTCCGGCCTTGTGATTTCCCCCTTGATCTCCTCGGTAAACACCAGGTCGAGCTTTTCTTTTAGAAATGGGAACTTGGCCCACTGCCCCTGGAAAAGCAGGGCGTCCCCGTGGCGCAGCTTCATGGTCGATATGTCGGTTAGATGGACCTCGTTGTCTCGGAAGATGGCCAGGGGGTTCACCTGATAGCGCTTGCGAAAATGGATATCACGCATCTTGCGGCCGGCCAGCTCACTGTGGGGGGTTACGATGGCTTCCACGATGCCTGCATTGGCCGGCGACAGGTCCTCGCTGAAAACCTCCAGACCGGGTTTAACGGTCCACCCCAGGTCCCGGGCCAATTGTTGGATATGTTCATCGGTACTGATGATGCCCACAGTGTCACCGGGTTCGATGGTATCCTCCTGTGTAGGGGCCAGCAGTTTTTTGCGGCAGTGATCTTTAGCGATGCAGTCCACCGTGGCATGGTACATGGGTCGCAGGCTCAAGTCGTTCAGGTTTTTAGGGCTGAATTCGTCCGGGATGGTCAGTTCGAATATTTTACCGATCCGCTTACCGTACACCTCGTCCAGGTATGAACTCATGAAACCTTCATCATCCTTTTTCTTGGCAGGCGGCAGGACCAGTTTGCCAAAGATTATGAAGTAGAGCAGCCCGGCGGTCACCAGGGCCAAGCCAATGGGCGCCACGTCGAACAGCCCAAAGGGCTCGAAGGTCTTGCCTCCCAGGGCCTCTGCGTTGGCCTGACACCACACCTCCATGAGGTCATTGAGCAAAATCAGGGGGCTGGATCCTACCAGGGTCAGGCAACCACCGATGATGGCGCAAAATCCCATGGGCATGAGCAGGTTGGACATGGGTATTTCCAGCTGTTTGCTGATGCGGGTTGCGGCCGGAAGAAACAGGGACATGGCGCCGATATTCTGCATAAAGCTGGAGATTACCGCCACCGCAGCGGACAGCAGGGCCATGATCCGAGTTCGGTTTTCACCCGCCAGGTGGATGATCTGGCGCGACAAAACAGTCATCACCCCTGATTTATCCAGCCCGGCCCCGATGATGATCACACCAATAATAGCCACCACGGCGTTGGACCCCAGGCCCCCGATGGCATCGCTGGCGTCGATGACCCCCGTCAACGGCAGCAGAACCATCATCAAAAGCCCCACTACATCCAGGCGTACCCATTCCAAGATAAACAGGGCAATGACCACGACCAGCATGGCCATCACGATGAGCATGTCAACTGTGAAAACGATCTCGGGGTCCATCTTATACCTTTATATAGAAAGCCTTTTTTTCCGGTTATCTAATAGATCCCTGTATGAGGCTTTCATTTCTTCCGGCAGGAAACTTACCTTAATTAGTTGCTCCCAGGTTGGGATGGCCTGCCGGATCTGGTGCACCGATTTAGAAATGATTTTGGAATTCAACCCTAGACGTTCCCGGCCGTAATAATCGATTAGATCTGCACTGGTCAATTTGCTCTTCTTTCCTCTCAAGGGGAGGGCGGATTCTTCCGGGATGCCTGGCAGGACAATGATAGAATTCAAAATATCATAAGCAGGTGCCATTTCTATTTTCCCTTTACGGGTGATCAGGGAAAAATTCTTGGCATGCATATCCTCATTGCCGATTAAAAAATTAATCAACGTCAATTTGAACAATTTAATATTTTCGACTGCAGGGAATGTGCAGTACCGCTTTACTGTAGCACCAATTTTTTCCATCGAAGCATCATACTTTGTATCCCGGGTCAAACCCGATAGTTGGGAAAAATCCTCTACTGCAATTTTGCTTTTTCCGGCCCGGTCGAACCGCTTGATGAAATAGGTCATCGACCCATCTTTTGAGTAGACCATACCGTGAAGTGGTGTCTCAATCCCGGCCGCGTTTGCCAAGCGCATGGACAAATCTTCATTCTCGGGCAAATTGGCAAACTGGGGGTTCTGGGGCTTTAGAATGTATCGACCGCCGGTTTCAACAACCGTAAATTTTTTAAATCGCGGTTTTAGAAGAGCACTAAGCTTTGGCTGCACGCCCTGGATCGACATTTTTGGTGCAATTTCAGCAGCAACCTGTAGCTGTTCTGCGGCCGTATAGGGAAAGTCCTCCAAGTCTTCAAGAATACTTGACAGTTGTTTCAGGCCTTTTAGGGAATATTTTCCTTCACAAGATTCGTATGTGATCGGGCAGATATTCATTCTATCTCCTGCACCGTCACTGCACCGACCATGTCCATCCCCACTGCCATCAATTGGCTAAATAGATCATTTCGGTCAATCTTGCGTACTCTCAGCAAAATTTCGAGATTGTAGCCTTCTGGTAAAAGCCCTTCAAAAAATCCAGGCAATTTTTCAAAATCATAGGGAGTTGTGCTGACAGGGAGGGTTAGGGAGGCTGGCGGGCCATCGTAGTCACCAAGGTAAGTAAAACGATAGGCCATGCCCTTTTCGATTTCTTCCAGAACACCGGCATGAACATCGTGCACGAAGACATCGGATTTACGCATCTTCATCACCTTCGAATCGATCCATAAGCGGACTGTCGAGCGTTAACGATATATTGAGAGCGGCCAGTATTTTGAGCAATGTTTTGAGCCTCAAGGTCTCCTTACCATTTTCAAGGTCGTATATCACTGTTTTGCCAACACCGGCAATATCGGCGAGTTCTATCCGCGAAAGCCCGGCCAGCCGGCGGTGAAATTGAGCTGCATTGCCTATGGTTTTGATGCTTGAAATGCCAATAATTACCGCCATGGCAGCAATTCTCCTGTAAGTTTATCAGTAAAATGGCAATTGAGATTTATATGCACAATAATTACTGGTATCGCGGTAAAAAGTCAAGCGAAAATCATTCTTCCATCGTAACGCCCATAATATTGACGAAAATATACCGCTATTGCGGTAATTTTAAGATGAGAGTTTGATTTCTAAGTATCTCGGGCCGGCTTTAGCCAATGGTCCCTGCTCGTTGGCATTTCACCCTTTAACTGGCTAACTGCACTATGCTCTGAGTTTAGAGCTACGTGAGAGGTCGGAGAGTTTTATCGTCATGTCAATGGTGGCCGGTATCTGAAGCTTAATCCTGTTGCCATCATTATTGGTGCGGCCACAGGTTACCTGCCTGGTTGGTCGCGGAAGCCGCAACCCCTTCAGACTGGAATTGCACCCCATGATCGTCGATAGGCTTCGGCGGCAAAGGCACTTGGCATAAGCCGTTACCGGGGGTAAGGCAAGGCAGATTAAGATTGGATGGCCCTGGAAGGGGCTGTAGTTTATTAGCCGAGAAACCCGGTTAGGCCTCATAACATGCCAGTATTTCCCCGAAGTACAGCGTATGATAATCCGTTTCCGGGTAGAAGTGCTGATAGCTTTCCGCTAAAAACTGGGGGTCCATGGCGCTTTTGTGAACGATGCGGCACTCGAAGTGCAAGCCGGGTAAATCGATAATCGGCGATTGGGTCTGCTGGGCCGCTTTGGTTTCCATACCGAGTTCTTTGAATTTGTCCACATCTTTGCCGGACTGCGTACCGCAATACATGACCGCGTTTTTCATGTCCAGGGCCGGGATCGAAACCGTGAAATCGGCGGCATCCTCGATGATCGAAAATGTATGCCGCGAGTTGCGGACCATGATCATGAAAATGGGCTTCTGCCAGCAATAGCCGATGGTGGCCCAGCCGATTGTCATCGTATTCAGCCGGTCGCCCGCTTTGACCGTCAGGAAAACACCCTTTTTGATTTTGGCCATGGCCTCGTCTGCTACGGACATGTAGTCTATCTTTTTCATTGTGTCAGATCTCCGTATGATTGAGTCTTCTCAGATTCAGTTGGCAAAGAGGAGCTGGAAGCAAGGGTCCAAGGGGTCGAGTGTTCAAGGGGCCAAGTGGAAAACCGCCCCAGTCTGGGAAACCTCTCAAATCACTTACTTGCATCCCCGACCCTTTTGATGTGGTTTAAAAGAAACGGACACTTTGCTAAGAACGAAATATCAGAAAGCGAGGTGTCCAATGAGTACTCAAAAAACCAGACGGAGTTTCACCCAAGGGTTCAAGGATGATGCTATCAGCCTG
>Ga0209783_1000041_pt1 | contig 70263 bp, 72 predicted proteins | sample WorMetfiPIANOSA1_FD_187395 | JGI IMG/M metagenome (GOLD analysis project Ga0209783, IMG submission 187395) | Marine gutless worms symbiont microbial communities from Max Planck institute for Marine Microbiology, Germany - Olavius filocauda... | ecosystem: Host-associated > Annelida > Digestive... | reverse complement strand
TCACAAAAACGGTGTGATTTCCGACAGGATGCGCTCTCAGACAAGACCGTGTGCCCAATGCAAAACACTCACACACAAGGCCCGCCGCCCGCGCATCCCTTCCATTCCAACAATGTCCAAGAACGGCCTTTGCCGCAGCGCATCATGCGACGCTGCAAAGGCGCGCCTCCTTGTCGCACAAGGCGGCGTTAACCATTCGTTATAGCTCGAAGGCTATGGCGCCGCAACACATGACGTGGCGGCAGATCGCGGCCGCGGCAGGCATTGCCCCGCCGGGCTCACACTCTGATAGTAGGACCCGCGCCTGGCCCTGTAAAGACCAATATTCACGATTTTTCACCTTTTTGCGCCGCCACGACGCGGGTCCCGACCGGAGGCCGAACGGGCCGCCCGGCACCCTCAGATCAGCCCCAGTTCCCGGAGTTCGGCGGCCATGGCGGGCGGCATTTCGGCGATCGTATCGCCGGCCGCCAGGTCCGGCGGCGCATCGTCCGGCGCAAGGTAGCGCCAGCCCTGAAACGGCCGGTGGGCGCGCGGCTCCACCTGGACAAGCACGGGGTCGAGGATCAGGCGGCAGGCCGGTCGACGGCGCATGTCCTGCTCACCCACCTGCATGGGCGCATCCTCGATACCGATGATCCGCTGGCGCACCCGCACACGCCCCGGATGATCCAGTAGAGCGAGCCACCCTGGAGAATCTCGTCCCGACGCCTGGGATGATTGCGGGTCTGGTGATAGAGCGTCCCCGGCTTGCCGCCGGTCGCCGCCAGCCTGCGCGTCTGCCAGGCGGCAAGCTGGTCCACATGGTCGACGCCAACGCACAATTTACGCAAGTGAACCGTCATTCCCCCGCCGACGGCAGCGCCGTCAGTCCCAGTCGATATCGATATCCGCACCCGCATTGGGGAGCGCCGCCGCCTCCGCCTCGGTCCGAATCTGCTTCGACGTCAGCCGCCGGTCCTCGAAATCGATGGGGATCTGGCGCCGGCGCCGGTCGGGGCCGAAGTAGTTCGGCGTCCGGATGTAAGGCCTGGGTCGCTCGATCACGGCCACGATCCGGCTGTAAAGCGAGCGCAGCGAGACCGGCTTGGCGATGATCTCGGTCACGCCGCTGTCCCGGGCCTCGATCACCCGATGCAACTCGGTATAGCCCGTCATCATGATGATGGGCACGTAAGGATTGGAGACCGTGCTGCCGCTTCGGACCTGCTTGGTCAGCTCGATGCCGTCCATTGGGGTCATCTGGAAGTCCGTGATCACGATGTCGGGCATCATCAGGCGCATCTCGTCGATCGCCATCATGCCATCCAACGCCTTGCGGACCGACCCGACGCCGCAGGCATCGAGGATCGACCTCACCAGCATCTGCATGTGGGCGTTGTCGTCAACAACGAGGACGTTGATACGGCTGAGATTATACCCATGACCCGTGACTACCCAGGAGACGGTGCCCGGCCGGTCCAACCGCGCCTTACCCCGGCGCGCACGATCGGGCGCCACACTACCTGCACCGAATATGCTTTACAAATCGTAACCATTTTGCGGCGCGCCCGTGAAGCGGACCCCGGAACCGGGGTGGGAGACAGCATCGGGGCGAAGATAACGGCGATTCCCCGCTTTTCAAACTCCGTTTGCCCGGCGCCCTAGGCCTCGCGGGAGGCGAGCGCGGCGGCAACGCGGGAGACCGGCGCCCGGCCCAGGGCAGCGGTTATTCCCTGCCCGGCCTGGAAAACGCCGTCCAGGTCGACGCCGGTTTCCACCCCGCAACCGTCCAGCATATAGACGACATCCTCGGTGGCCACGTTGCCGGTGGCGCCCTTGGCATAGGGGCAGCCCCCCAGCCCAGCAACGGCCGAATCGACCACGGTCAGGCCGACCTCCAGGCAGGCCAGGATGTTGGCCAGCGCCTGGCCGTAGGTATCGTGGAAATGGCCCGCCAGGCGGTCGATCCCAACCGCCCGGCCGACCGTCTCGACCAGACCGCGGGCCGCGACCGGTGTGCCGACGCCGATGGTGTCGCCCAGCGACACCTCGTAGCAGCCCATTTCCAACAGCCCCATCGCAACGTCACGCACCGCCTCGGGCGAGACGGCGCCTTCGTAGGGACAGCCAAGGACACAGGAGATATAGCCGCGCACCGCCACGCCCGCCTCGGCGGCCGCAACGCAGACCGGCTGGAATCGGCGAAGGCTTTCCTCGATCGAGCAGTTGATGTTGCGCCGGCTGAAGGATTCCGACGCCGCCCCGAAAATCGCCACCTCCTTCGCGCCGGCGGCCATGGCGCGCTCGAAGCCCTTCATGTTGGGGGTCAGCACCGAATAGGTCACCCCCGGCCGACGGCGAATGCCTGCCATGACCGCCTCGGAATCGGCCATTTGCGGCACCCATTTGGGCGAAACGAAACTGCCGGCTTCGATTGCGGTCAGGCCGGTTTGCGAAAGACGGTCGATCAGGGCGATTTTCGCCTCGGTCGGCACGGTCTCGGCTTCGTTCTGCAATCCGTCACGCGGTCCGACCTCGACGATCTTCACGCGGACGGGCAAACTGGGGAGTGGAGTCATGACCTGTCCTTGGGCTCTTGCTTGGTACGCGATCTATCCTACCGCGAATCGCCGCGCCAGGGCCGCCGTCTTGGGTCCGATGTTCGGCAGGTCGGTAAGGTCGGCCGTCATGCGTCGGCAAACACGATGAGTTCGGCTCCCTCTTCCACCTGCTCGCCGACGCCATACCGGATCCTTTCGATCTCGCCGGCCGCCGGCGCGCGGATCGTATGCTCCATCTTCATCGCTTCCAGCACCATCAGCGCCTGTCCGGCCTCGACCAGCTCGCCGTCGGCCACGTGCACCGCTGCGATCCGGCCGGGCATCGGGGCCGACAGGTGAGCGCCGCCGGCCTCGTCCGCGGATGCCGCGGCGATTGGGTCGAACAGGGTGAGCCTGTGGGTGCGGCCGTCCAACAGGACGATCCGGTCGTGGCCGTCCTCCAGGACCGCGGCGGCAAGCCGAGCGCCGCCGATTTCCGCCTCGATCCGGCCGTTGCCGGCCGAGGTTCCGGCCGCAGCGACACGACCGCCGGGCTGGTCCAGAAGGAAGCCTTCGGCGCGGTAGTGGGCGGTGATCGAAATATCTCGGTCGCCATCGAAGAAGCGCAGAACGGTGTGGCTGGTGTCGTTCAGGCGCCAACCGTCGGTCCGGTGCCACGGCGAATACGGATCCGCGCTGGCCGCAGCCGTGGTTTCCGCGGCGGCGGCGCGGGAAAGCAGATTGTGCAGGGCCGCAAACGCCATCACCGTATCGGAGGCGGGGCCGGGCCGCGGAACCAGCCTTGCCCGGTGCCGGCCGATGAAGCCGGTGTCAACGGCACCGGCGGCAAAGTCCGGGTCGGCCGCGACCGCACCCAGGAATTCCAGATTCGTCGCAAGTCCGCTGATCTCGGTCACGCCCAGGGCCGCCCGCAACCGTCGCAACGCCGCGTCCCGGCCTTCGTCCGAAACGACGATCTTGGCGATCATGGGGTCGTAGTGGACGCTGACGGGATCGCCCTGGCGAACACCCGTCTCCACCCGAACATGCGTGTCTTCCTGCGGCAAGACGAGGTGGTCGAGGCGGCCCGTCGCCGGCAGAAAGCCGCGCGTCGGCTCCTCGGCATAAAGACGGACCTCGAAGGCATGGCCCGTGCAGCGGATCTGGTCCTGGCTGAGCGGCAACGGCTCACCCGCCGCCGTGCGCAGCTGCCATTCAACCAAATCAACGCCGGTGATCTGTTCGGTCACCGGATGTTCGACCTGCAGGCGGGTGTTCATTTCCATGAAATAGAACGTCTGGGGCACGTAGCTTTGATCGGTCGAGGCGATGAATTCAACGGTGCCCGCGCCCACATAGCCGATGGCCCGGGCCGCGGCCAGGGCGGCCTCCGCCATTTCCGACCGCATGGCGGCCGGCAGCCCCGGCGCCGGCGCTTCCTCGACGACCTTCTGGTGGCGCCGCTGCAAGGAACAGTCCCGTTCGAACATGTGCACCGCGTTGCCGGCGGTATCGGCAAACACCTGCATCTCGATATGCCGCGGCCGCGTCACGAACTTCTCGACCAGGACGCGGTCGTCACCGAAACCGGCCTTCGCCTCGCGCTGCGCCGCAGCCAGCGCGTCCGAGAACGCCTCCGGTTCCTCGACAAGCCGCATGCCCTTGCCGCCACCGCCCGCCGATGCCTTGATCAAAACCGGATAGCCGATCCGGTCCGCCTCAGCCTTCAGCCGCGCCGGGTCTTGTTCGGCGCCGTGATAGCCCGGCACCAACGGCACCCCGGCCCCCTCCATCAGAGCCTTGGCTTCGGCCTTCGATCCCATGGCCCGGATCGCCGTGGCCGGCGGTCCGACGAAAACCAGGCCGGCAGCGGCGCACGCCTCCGCAAAATCCGCATTCTCGGCCAGGAAGCCATAACCCGGATGCACCGCTTCGGCGCCAGACCGCGCAGCCGCATCGAGGATCGCCCCGATGTCGAGATAGCTCTTTCGCGCCTCGGCCGGCCCGATGCGGTAGGCGGTGTCGGCCATCGCCACGTGCAACGCATCGCGGTCCGCGTCGGAATAGACCGCGACCGTCCGCAACCCCAGGCGCCGCGCCGTCCTTATGATCCGACAGGCGATCTCGCCACGGTTGGCAATCAGAAGCGACGAGAACATCCGCTCATGCCGCACGGCGCGGCCCGAACTGGAAAGCACAAGGTTGCATTAGACTTGTCTGTCCTTCGGTTAGTGACCATACCGGTCCTTCTATCCACAAAACCGCACCTAGGGACCCCATTCGGGCTTGCCCTTGTCAAGAAAGGCGCGCATGCCCTCGCGCGCTTCGTCGGTCGCCCGGATTCGCGCGATCCATCGCGCGGTTTCGTCGATCGTCTCCTCGCTGATCGCGCCGCCGACGCCGAAAATGAGCCGCTTGGTTTCGACCAGGGCATTCGGGCCATTGGCCAGCAAGGTCTCGACCGCCGCCTTGCCGGTCGCCGCAAGCTGCTCGTCGGCGACCACCTGATGGACCAGTCCGATCAATGCCGCGGTCTCGGCATCGAAACGCTCGGCGGTCAGCATGTAGCGACGCGCCGCCCGCGGCCCGATGGCCGCCAGCACATCGGGCGAGATCGTTGCGGGGATGATGCCCAGCTTGACCTCGGAAAGGCTGAAGCTGGCGCGGCGACCGGCGATGACGATATCGCAGCAGGCGGCCAACCCGACCCCGCCGCCGAAGGTGGGCCCCTGAACCAGAGCGACGGTCGGCTTCGCGACCATATTGATGGTCTGAAGCATGCGCGCCAGGCCCCGCGCGTCGCGCAGGTTCTCTTCGTGGCTGTTCTCGGCCATGCGCCGCATCCAGTTGAGATCGGCGCCGGCGGAAAAGCTCTTGCCTTCCGCATCGAGGACGATGACGCGGACATCGTCGGCTTCGCCCAGTTCCGCGAAGGTGGCGGTCAGGCCTTCGATCAGGCGATCGTCGAAGCAGTTGTGCCGTTCGGGATTGCACAGGGTCACCCGTGCCACTCCCCCTTCCCGGCCGATTCGATAGTTCTCGGTCATCGCTCCCTCTACATCCGGAACAGGCCAAACCTGCCTTCGGCGGCTGGTGCGTTCAGCGCGGCGGACAGGCCAAGCCCAAGGACGGTGCGCGTGTCGGCCGGGTCGATGATGCCGTCATCCCACAGCCGGGCCGTCGCATAGTAAGGATGGCCCTGTTCTTCGTACTGCTGCCGGATCGGGGCCTTGAAGGCTTCGGCCTCGTCATCCGGCCATGTCTTGCCCTGGCGCTCCAGGTTGTCGGTACGAACCTGGGCCAGGACATTGGCGGCCTGCTCGCCGCCCATAACGGAAATGCGCGCGTTCGGCCACATCCAAAGGAAGCGCGGCCCGTAGGCGCGCCCGCACATGCCGTAGTTGCCGGCACCGAACGAGCCGCCGATGATCACGGTGAACTTGGGCAGCCAGGTTGTGGCGACCGCCGTGACCAGCTTGGCGCCGTCCTTGGCGATGCCGCCATGTTCGTATTTCGACCCGACCATGAAACCGGTGATGTTCTGCAGGAAGACCAGCGGAATGCCGCGCTGCGAGCACAGCTCGACGAAATGGGCGCCCTTCAGTGCGCTTTCGGAAAACAGGATGCCGTTGTTGGCGACGATGCCGACGGGATAGCCGCAGATATGGGCAAATCCGCAGACCAGCGTCGTCCCGTACAGCGCCTTGAATTCGTCGAACTCCGACCCGTCGACCAGGCAGGCGATCACCTCGCGCACGTCATAGGGCTTCTTCAAGTCGGCTGGAACGATGCCGTACAGATCCTCGGCCGGGTAGAGCGGCGGCGTCGGCGGACGAACCGCCACAGGCACGGATTTTCGCCAGTTGAGGTTGGCCACGATGCGCCGGGCCAGCGCCAGCGCATGCGCGTCGTCCCTGGCATAGTGATCGGCGACGCCGGAGATCCGGGCATGCACGTCGGCGCCGCCAAGTTCTTCGGCACTGACGACTTCCCCCGTCGCCGCCTTCACCAGCGGCGGACCGCCGAGAAAGATCGTGCCCTGGTTTCGGACGATGATCGATTCGTCCGACATGGCCGGCACATACGCGCCGCCGGCCGTACAGGATCCCATCACCACGGCGATCTGCGGTATCCCCTTGGCAGACATATTCGCCTGGTTGAAGAAGATCCTGCCGAAATGGTCGCGATCGGGGAAGACCTCGTCCTGGTTCGGCAAGTTGGCCCCGCCGGAATCGACAAGGTAAATGCAGGGCAGACGGTTCTGTTCGGCAATCTCCTGGGCGCGAAGGTGCTTTTTCACCGTGATGGGATAGTAGGTCCCACCCTTCACCGTGGCATCGTTCGCCACGACCATGCACTCGACGCCGGATATCCTGCCGATGCCGGTGATGATCCCCGCCGCCGGCACCTCGTCGCCATAGAGCCCGTGCGCCGCTAGCTGGCCGAGTTCGAGGAACGGCGACCCCGGGTCCAACAGCGTTCGAACGCGGTCGCGGGGCAGCAGCTTGCCCCGGCCGAGATGGCGTTCGCGCGCCTGTTCGCCGCCGCCTTTCTTGATGCCGCCGACGGTCGTGGCAAGCGTGTCGACCAGGGCTCCCATCGCTGACGCGTTTTCGGCAAATGCGGCTTCCTTGCGGTCGATCACGGTCTGCAGGACAGTCACAGTGAACCTCCAATCACCAGCCGCCGGTTTCCAGCCAGCGCTCGGCCTGAGACAGATGGTCGATACCCCAGAACGGCTCGCCGTCGATCACGACGAACGGCGACCCGAAGACTCCGCGTTCGATTGCGGCGTCGACTTCGGTCCGCAGGCGGTCCTTGATCGCCGGATCCTGCAGGGCGGCCCGGACGGCGTCCGGATCGTGCCCAAGCGATTCGGCAACCGCGATCACCTCGGGCGGCTGGGCGATCGGCAGTCCCTCGGCGAAAGCCCGGTTGTACAATGCCAGCGCCAGATCCCTGGCCGCCGACGGGTCGTCGTCGACCAGCCAGTAGAACGCCCGGCAGGCCGAAACCGACATGAACGGGAACTGTTCCGGCATGGTGAAGGGCAGCCCCATCAGACGCGCCGTCCGCGGCAGGTCGCGCCGGGCATAGTCGCTTTTCATGGGGATGTTCAGCAGCGGCTGCTGGCCGCTTACTTTGAAGGCGGCGCCCAACAGCATCGGCCGCCAGCTCACCGTCCGGCCATGCCGGGCGCCCAGATCGTCGATGACCTGCGCCGCCAGGTAGCCATAGGGCGAAGAGAAGTCGAAGTAGAAGTCGATCGGTGCGGCCATAGGGTCCTCGGTTGTTCGAACAAGCGTTACGCGGCGATCTGGCGGGCGATGATCAAGCGCTGGATGTCGCTGGTGCCTTCGTAGATCTTGCAGACCCGCACGTCGCGGTAGATCCGCTCGACCGGATAGTCGGCCAGATAGCCGTAGCCGCCATGCACCTGGATGGCATCGGAGCACACGGTTTCGGCCGTCTCCGACGCGAACAGCTTGGCCATGGCCGCCTCCTTCAGGCAGGGCCGGCCCGCGTCGCGCAACGCGGCCGCGTGCAGCACCATCTGCCGGGCCGCCTCCAGCCGGGTCGCCATGTCGGCCAAGCGAAAGCCGACCGCCTGGTGATTGACGATGGCCGTTCCCATGGATTCCCGCTCCCGGGCATAGGCCAGCGCATGCTCGTAGGCGGCGCGGGCCATGCCGACGGCCTGGGCGGCAATGCCGATCCGCCCGCCTTCCAGGTTGGAAAGCGCGATGCGATAGCCCTCGCCCTCTTCGCCCAGCATCAGATCCGGCGTCAGTTCCAGATCGTCGAACACAATCTGGCAGGTGTCGGACGCCTTCTGGCCCAATTTCCTCTCCACGCTGGCGACGGTGTAGCCGGGCGTGTCGGTGGGAACGATGAAGGCCGATATGCCCTTCTTTCCGGCCGCCGGATCGGTCCGCGCGAACACGATGGCCACATCGGCGGTGCTGCCCGACGTGATGAACTGCTTGGTGCCGTTCAGGACCCATTTGTTGCCGGCCTTCTCGGCCCGGGTCACGATCGCAGCGGCATCGGAGCCCGCCTGCGGTTCGGTCAGGCAAAAGGCGGCCAGCATCTCGCCGCGTGCCATCGGCCCGAGGAACCGTCGTTTCTGTTCGGCGGTCCCGAAGCGGAGAACCGGCACGCAGCCGACCGAATTGTGCACGCTCATGATCGTCGAAACCGAGCCGTCGCCGGCCGCGATCTCCTCGATGGCCAGCGCATAGGCGACGTGGTCTGCGCCGGCGCCGCCCCAGTCCTCGGGGACCAGCATGCCCAGAAGACCCAGCCCGGCCATCTCGGCCAGCGCCTCCTTGGGGAATTCCGCTTCGGCATCCCACCGGGCGGCATTGGGCACCAGCCGCTCCGTCCCGAACCGGCGCGCCATGTCGCGGATCATGACCTGGTCTTCACTCAGCAGCATCGGTCGCATCCTCAGGCGCGGGAAAGCGCGCCTTGAAGGTAAAGGCATGGGCCGCCGGACCGTGCTGCGCCAGGTGTTCCAGCCGGGCCAGGCCTTCCTGGGGCGTCGGAATATGGCCGGCCGGCACCCACCACAAGACCTGATAGGGATCGTCGTGTTTCTGGAACCAGTCCCGCCGGCTGGCCATCACCTTGGTGTGCGTGGTCTTGTAGACATAGTCGAACAGCGCCTCGGCGGATTCCCAGACCGACATGTTGATCAGGAAGGACGGATCCTCGGTGACGATGATGTCCGTGGCGTTGCCGGCCTCGCTTTGCAGCCGCCAGACGAAGCCGGGCGCCCGGTCGGCCAGTGCGTTGATCTCGTCGAGCTGTGCCATAAACGCCGCCATCTGCGGGTCGTCCATCGGAGCGCGCGCCTTCGCGACGTTGATCTGGGCCAGGTGAAAGTCGGGCATGCTACCTCCTGTCACACGGTTGGGGCGCCATCGTAGTCGAAGGCGCACCCGGTGTCCTTCGGGCCGGCGGCGGCCCGCGTCTCAAGGTCAGCGCGTCTCTTCGAACAACTCGCGCCCGATCAGCATCCGCCTGATTTCCGACGTTCCCGCCCCGATCTCGTATAGCTTCGCGTCCCTGAGCAGCCGACCGGTCGGGTATTCGTTGATATAGCCGTTGCCGCCCAGGGTCTGGATCGCCTCCAGCGCCATCCAGGTTGCCTTTTCGGCGGCATAGAGGATCGCCCCGGCGGCGTCCTTGCGCGTGGTCTCGCCCCGGTCGCAGGCCTTGGCCACGGCATAGACGTAGGCCTTGGTCGCGTTCAGCGTGGTGTACATGTCCGCCAGCTTGCCCTGCATCAGCTGGAACGCACCGATCGCCTGGCCGAACTGCTTGCGCTCGTGCACGTAGGGGACGACGACATCCATGCAGGCCTGCATGATGCCGATCGGGCCGCCGGCGAGGACCAGACGTTCGTAGTCCAGACCGCTCATCAGCACCCGAACGCCTTCGCCTTCCTTGCCCAGGACGTTTTCCGCAGGCACCTCACAGTCCTGGAACACCAGCTCGCAGGTATCGGACCCGCGCATGCCCAGCTTGTCCAGCTTCTGCGCCGTGGTGAAACCCTTGAAACCCTTTTCGATCAGAAAGGCGGTGATGCCGCGCTTGCCGGCGTCGGGATCCGTCTTGGCATAAACCACCAAGGTTTCGGCCTCGGGCCCGTTGGTGATCCACATCTTCGTGCCGTTCATGACATAGCGGTCGCCCTTTCGCTCGGCGCGGGTGCGCATCGAGACCACATCCGACCCCGAGCCGGGTTCCGACATGGCCAACGCGCCCACATGCTCGCCCGAAATCAACCCCGGCAGGTAGCGCCGTTTCTGTTCCTCGGTGCCGTTGCGGCGGATCTGGTTGACGCAGAGATTGGAGTGGGCGCCGTAGGAAAGGCCGACGCTGGCCGAGGCACGGCTGATCTCCTCCATCGCCACGGTGTGTTCCAGATATCCCATCCCGGCGCCGCCGTAGTCCTCTTCCACCGTGACGCCCAACAGGCCCAGCTCGCCCAGGTTCGGCCACAGGTCGCGCGGAAAAGTATTGGTGCGGTCGATTTCCTCGGCACGGGGCGCGATGGCGTCGTCGGAAAAGCTGCGCACCGATGCGCGCAACATGTCGGCCGTCTCGCCGAGATCGAAATTCAGGGTCGGGTATTCGTTGGGGATCATCGCGGGCTTGCCTTTCCTATGCCGAACGGCGTTTGCCGGCCGGGTCGCCTTCGTTCAGGCACATCAGGGTCTGCAACAGGGTCGCGCAGAGTTTTTCTTCACCGTCGGCGCGCACAAGAACATCGGCCTTCGAGATGGTGAGTGTTCTGCCGGCACGTACGACCGTCCCGTGAGCAAGGACGCAATCGCCTGCGGCCGGAGCCAGCATGTTGAGTTTGTATTCCACCGTCAGGACGCGGGAACCGGCCGGCATCAGCGTCCAGCCCGCATAGCCGCCGGCGCTGTCCGCAACAGCGCCGATGGCGCCGGCGTGAAAGAAGCCGTCCTGTTGCGTCAATCCGTCGCCGAAAGGCAGCTCAGTGGTGCAGAAGCCCGGCTCGACACGCGTCATCCGTGCCCCCAGGGTTCGCATAAGGCCCTGAAGCGCGAAGCTGTCGCGCACCCGGCTTTCATAATGTGGGTCGCGGACCTCGAAGCCGCCGCCGTCGCTCACGGCTTGCCTCCCAGCGCGAGCTGTTCCTGGCGATCACGACAGCGCCGCTCGACTTCAGCAAGGTCGGCCAGGGTCTGGTTGATGTCCCGGCGCTGTTGCTTCAGGGCGGCCCGGCGCTCCGCGATCCGGCCCAGCAACAGGGACAATTGGCCCTTCTCGCCCGGCGCGGCATCGTACAAGTCAAGAATCTCGGCGATTTCCGAAAGGCTGAACCCCAGACGCTTGCCGCGCAGGATCAGCTTCAGACGGACCCGGTCGCGCGGGGCGAACAGGCGTTTCTGCCCCTGGCGGCGCGGCGCCAGCAGGCCCTCGCCCTCGTAGAACCGGATCGTGCGGGTCGTGACCCCGAATTCCTTGGCCAGATCGGCGATGGTGTGAGTTTCAGCCATCCGGCCATGCTAATTGAAGTTGACGTTTACGTCAACGTAAAGTATGGCCGGAGGCTCGGTTTGTCGGCCGTTCGGCGATCTGCTATGACCTCGTCGAGAGATGAGGGTGACGGTGACGATACTCATGCGCGCAAGCGCAGCGGCCCTGGCCGTTGCGCTGCTATGCGGCTGCTCGGGCTGGGAACCCATCGACTATCACGAGACGTCGAACATCCCCGAAGGGCCAGGCCTGATTTCGGGCAAGAAAGGCGGCTGGACGATCTTCCGGATCGAAGAGAAAAAGAAAAAGCCGCAAGCGGAGAAAACCGCCGAAGCAGGCAATCGGAATGGGGACGATCAGGCGTCCGAGTAGCGAGGCGCCCCGCCCTGCTTGTTAAAGAATGACAGAAGCGCTTTGTTTTGTGGCGTTTGTGCAACATCGGGGCGGCAAACCGATGCGTGCCCCACATTTGTCACGACGCAGCCGACGACGATCTGCGACACTGATTTCGTGGCTTGTAGACAACGATGCTGCGAAGCCGGAACGGATAAGGACACTGACACGTTCTTCAATTGATCTTGTGCTTTAGGATACCAATCAGGGGGGCGGCTAATCAGGCCGGCAGGACATGCTGAAGCGTAGTTCGAAGGTTACCCGCGGTCTTCTTGCAACAACGATCATTGCGACCAGCCTGATCATGGCAGGGTCAGCGGGCGCACAGGATGTGGACGCCGAGACGCTGAAACAGCTGCAGCAAATCATCCAGGCGCAGCAGGAACAAATGAAGAAGCAGCAGGAGGCGCTGGAGGCCCTGCAGAAGCAGGTTCAGGACATGCAGGCCGCGGTCGATCGCGATGCGGTCGAGGACATCGCTGCGGAAGCCAAACTGGCCGCAGAGGAGGCCAAGAAGCACAAGGAAGAGGCGCAGGCCGCGTCCGCAGAGGCGCAGACGGCCACCGGCACCGACGTGGCAGAGCGCGACGGCGCGACGGTGTCGTCGGCCAACGAGAAGGTCAGTCTGGTTCTCTCCGGCCAGGTCAACCGCATGGTGAACGTTGCCGACGACGGCGAGAGCACCAAGATGTACCACGTCGACAACGACAACAGCTCCACCCGGTTCCGCCTGGTCGCGAAGGCAAATGTCACCGAGAAGTTCTCGATCGGCAGCAATATCGAACTTGAGGCCGAGTCGAACTCCTCTGCCGACGTGTCGCAGGACGATCAGGAAACGTCCTTCGCGGTCAAGGAACGCATCATGGAGGTCGACCTCGCGCACACCGATTTCGGACGCCTGCGCATCGGCCAGGGATCCACGGCCTCCGACAGCACGTCCCAGGTCGATTTTTCGAGAACCTCGGTGATCGCCTATTCCTCCGTCTCGGACCAGGCAGGCGGCCTGAAATTCCGCGACAGCAGCGGCAACCTGCTCGACCTGAAGATCAAGGACGTATTCGACGATTTCGACGGCCTGAGCCGCCGCGATCGGGTGCGCTACGACTCCCCGAAATTCTTCGGTTTCCAGGTGTCCGGCTCGGCCGTTTCCGATGGCCGCTGGGATGTGGCGCTGCGCTGGGCCGGCCAGGGCTACGGCGTGAAGGCGGCAGCCGCAGCCGCGGTATCCGATCCGCAGGACTCACAGACCAACAACATCTACAACGGCTCGGCGTCGGTCCTTCACGAGAGTACGGGCCTGAATCTGACGGTCTCCGCCGGCACAAAAGATGGACCAGTGGACGCCACAACGAGAGCTCGTTCTACGTCAAAGGCGGCTGGATCGCCGAGTTCTTCAAGTTCGGAGATACCGCGTTCGCGCTCGACTATTCGAACAACCAGGATGTGGGCCAGAACGGGGACGACGCGCAGATGTTCCGCGCCAGCGCGGTTCAGTTCCTGGAGGATTTCGGCACCGAGTTCTATGCCGCAGTCGCCAATTTCGACCTGGATCGCAGGGGCCAGTCGACGGACGACATCACGGTCGGGTCGCTCGGAACCCGCGTGAAGTTCTGACATGGCCAATTGGAGAAAGACGACGCGCGGGTGTGCGGCCGCATTGGCCGTCGCGCTGCTGTGCGGTTGTTCCGGCTGGGAGGAATTGGACTACCACGAATCATCGGAAATCCCTCAAGGTTCGGGGCTGATTTCAGGCGACAAAGGCGGCTGGACTATCTTCCGCGTGGAGGAAAGGAAACGAACCAAAAAAGTCGAAGAAACCGACAAAGAAGCCGAATAGACCTCCCGGCTAGAGCAAGACCCAGGTCGCCAGCCCCAGAAAGCAAAAGAACCCGACTACATCGGTGACCGTCGTCAGGATCACGGTCGAGCCCACGGCTGGGTCAGTACCCACGCGCTCCAGCCCCAGCGGGATCACCGCTCCGGCAAAACCGGCGATCACCAGATTGATGATCATCGCGGCCGCGATCACGCCGCCCAGCTGAGGGTCCTTGAACCAGAACCAGGCGATGACGCCCATCAGGATCGCAAAGACGATGCCGTTGACGCCGCCGACCAGGACCTCCTTCCAGACGATCCGGACCGCGTTCTGCGCGGTCAATTCGTTGGTGGCCAGCGCCCGTACCGCAACGGTCAGGGTCTGGGTCCCGGCATTGCCGCCCATGCTGGCGACGATGGGCATCAGAACCGCAAGCGCCACCACCTTCTCGATCGTCTGATCGAACAGGGCAATCACCGCCGATGCGATGATGGCGGTCAGCAGGTTCAAGGACAGCCAAGACCAGCGCGAGCGCGTCGTCGCCACGACATCGTCATAGAAGTCGTCCTCTCTGACGCCGCCGAGCTTCAGGATGTCCTCCTCGGCCTCCTCCTCGATGACCTCGACGATATCGTCGACGGTGATCACGCCGACAAGCCGTCCGTCCTCGTCGACCACGGGCGCTTCGACCAGGCCATATTGGCGGAACAGGAAGGCCACCTCTTCCTGGTCCATCTCGGCCGGGATCAGCTTGGGATCCGAGTCCATGATGTCGGTGATGTCGACCGGCCGGCGTCGGCGCAGCATCCGCGACAGATACACCAGGCCCAGGGGTTTATGGGCGGGCCCGACCACGACGATGTTGTAGAAGTCGTCCGGCAGATCGACGCCGGAGCGCATGAAGTCGATGGCCTGACCAACGTTCCAGAACGACGGCACGGTCACGACTTCCCCGCGCATCAGACGCCCGGCGCTGTCCTCGGGATAGCGCAGGCTGTCTTCGATCAGGACGCGCTGGTCGGCGGGAACCGCACGCAGCAGCGCCGCCAGGTCCGTCGCGTCGAGATCCTCGACCACCTCGACTGCATCGTCCGATTCCAGATCGGACACCAGCGAGGCAAGCTGTTTGGTGTTCAGTTCCTCGACAAGTTCGTCACGGACAGAGTCGTCGAGGTAGGAGAGGATCTCGCCATCCAGGCGCTCGCCCAGCGCCCGCACCAGTAACAGGCGTTCATCGCCCGCCAGACGCTCCAGAAGGTCGGCAAGATCCGCCGGATGAAGCTTTGCCGCGGACTGCGCGGCGTCTTCCGGCCGTCCGATCTCCAGGGCTGAACTTACCGCTTCGACGAGCTCGCCGGAGAGACCGTAGAGTTCCTCGAAGGCATCAGCCTCGCTGTCGGCCGCTTCATGCTCCGGGTTCACCATCGGTCCGGCCGCCGGCCTAGCCGGCCTGCTCCGTCATCTGCGCTTCGACACAGGCCACCGCCGTCATGTTGACGATGCCGCGCCCCGTCACCGAGGCGGTCAGCACATGGGCGGGTTGCTGCAGGCCCAACATCATCGGCCCCACCGTCAGACCGTCGCCCAGGACTTTCAACAGGTTGTAGGAGATGTGCGCCGCGTCGACGGTCGGCATGATCAAAAGGTTGGCTGGCCGCGTCAGCCGGGAACCCGGCAGAATCCGGTTGCGGATCTCGTCGTCCAGGGCGGCGTCGGCATGCATTTCCCCATCGACCTCGAGATGCGGGAAGTCCCGGTGCAGGATCGCCACAGCCTCGCGCATGCGCCGTGACGAGTTCGTCTCGTTGGAGCCGAAATTCGCATGGCTCAACAGCGCGATCCGCGGCTCGATCCCGAAACGCTGGACCTCCTCCGCGGCCATCACCGCCATCCCGGCCAGTTCCTCCGGCGACGGGACAAAGGTGACGTGGGTATCCGCGACAAACACCGTACCCTGAGACAGAATCAGCATGATCAGGGTCGAGAGATCGCGCACCCCGTCCTGCATGCCGATCACCTCGCGCACATGCTGTTCGTTGGCCTTGAAGTTGCCGTGCACGCCGCAGATCATGGCGTCTGCCTCGTTGCGGCGCAGCATCAGCGCGGCAATCACCGTGTTCTGGGTTCGCACCACGGTGCGTGCCAGATCCGGGGAGACACCCTTGCGTCCCATCAATTCGTGATACTTGGTCCAGTACTCGCGATAGCGAGGATCGTCCTCGGGATCGACGACCTGGACATCGTCGTCCACGTCGAGACGAAGCCCCAATTGCTTCACCCTGAGACCGATCACCTCGCGCCGGCCGACGAGAATCGGCCTTGCGATGCCTTCGTCGACGACCACCTGGACGGCGCGCAGGACGCGGCGGCTTTCGCCCTCGGCGTAAACCACACGTTGGGGATCCTGCCGGGCGGCATCCATGATGGGCTTCATCACCAGGCCGGAGCGGTAGACGAACTCGTTCAAGCGCTGGTCATAGGCATCGAAATCCTCGATCGGGCGGGTGGCAACGCCGCTGTCCATTGCCGCGCGGGCGACGGCGGGCGCGATTTCCAGGATCAGCCTCAGATCGAACGGCCTGGGAATGATATAGTCCGGGCCGAACCCTTCTTGCGCCTCGCCGCCATAGGCGACCGCAACCGTTTCCGACGGCTCCAGCCGGGCCAGCCTGGCGATCGCTTCGACCGCCGCAATCTTCATCGCCTCGTTGATTTCGGTCGCGCCCACGTCCAACGCGCCCCGGAAGATGAACGGGAAGCAAAGGACGTTGTTGACCTGGTTTGGAAAGTCGGACCGGCCGGTCGCGATGATGGCGTCCGGGCGCGCCGCCTTGGCGTCCTCCGGCATGATCTCGGGCACCGGGTTGGCAAGCGCGAGAATGATCGGCTGGTCCGCCATTCGAGAGACCATGTCCGGCTTCAAAACGCCGGGCGCGCTGAGGCCCATGAACACATCCGCTTCGGCGATCACTTCGCCCAGCGAACGCGCGTCGGTTTCTTGCGCGAAGACGGCCTTGTAAGGATCCATCTCCTCCGTCCGGCCCTGATAGACGACGCCTGCGATGTCGCAGACGAAGGTGTTTTCGCGTTTCAGGCCCAGCGCCACCAGCAAGTTCAGGCAGGCCAGCGCCGCCGCGCCGGCGCCGCTGCAGACCAGCTTCACCTCTTCGATCTTCTTGCCGACCACCTCCAGCCCATTGGTGACGGCCGCCGCGACGATGATGGCGGTCCCGTGCTGGTCGTCGTGAAAGACCGGGATCTTCATGCGCTGGCGCAGGCGCTTTTCGATCTCGAAGCACTCGGGCGCCTTGATGTCCTCCAGATTGATGCCGCCGAAGGTGGGCTCCAGCGCGGCGACAACGTTGACGAAACGGTCGACGTCGGTCTCGTCGACCTCGATGTCGAAGACGTCAATGCCGGCGAACTTCTTGAACAGGACCGCTTTGCCCTCCATGACCGGCTTGGAGGCAAGCGCCCCGATCTTGCCAAGGCCCAGGACGGCCGTGCCGTTCGAGATCACCCCGATAAGGTTGCCGCGTGCCGTGAGCTCGGCCACGGTCGCCGGGTCGTCGACAATGGCGTCACAGGCGGCGGCCACCCCCGGCGAATAGGCCAGCGATAGGTCGCGCTGGGTCGCCAGCGGCTTGGTGGCGACGATGCCCAGCTTTCCCGCCGGCGCGCGGCGGTGGAATTCAAGGGCGGCTTCCTTAAGATTCTCGGCCATCTCGGCGGTTCCCCGGACGGCAGCGCCCCGACCCTGCACTCGCCGACCGATCACAGGAAAAAAAGACCCGCCATCCCAGCGGGTCACTGACAAGACGTTGGTGCGGTCGAGATTACACCTTCGCCTAGGCCGCACAGCTCCGAAGGCAGCGGTTTCCCAGACAACCGGAACTGGCCATACAAGAGCTGGCAACGTGTAGCACCAACCGGAACCAGTAACAAGCCGTCCGCACACGAAGTGTCAAGCGCCGCCCTGACCATGCCCGTTGCCTTGAAGCGGCCGTAACCAGCGGTTTTTGTCAGGGATGCCTTCCAAAACATGAAGGCCGCGCGACAATTCTTAGGATGGTCAGGCCCAGCCGGTGGTGGATGGCTGTCATGGGTCAATCAAATATAAGGATCAATAAAATCCTTCCCCTCTCCCTTTTTGTGCTAGTCCTCTACTTCTCTATCGCGCATTTTCTCCAGAAAAGGACTCAGTTCATCTTCCGGTATGGCAATATAATCTCTTTCTTTTACCGGAACATCGGCCGAGAAATCGATGCTGCGCACTCTTCTCAGGGTCGATACGCCAAGAACCGAATAGACCGCGTATCCAAGGTTCTCCAGGAATTCTAACATGTTGCGGTCGTGTTCTTGCTTCTCCGCAACCCAGCGCGCCCCCGGTTCAAGCGGCAGACCCGTTGCCTGATCGGGAAGGATCCCGAATAGCACGATCGGATGGTGTTGCCTCAACGTGTCTCCAAACCCCCGCAGCACCTCAAGCTCAGCGCCTTCGACATCGATCTTGATGGGCGAAACATCCGAAACCGAAGCACGTCTGACAAATGAGTCGCCCGTTATCGTATAGACGAGCTTGCGGTGTCCCTCGCCAACGCGTTCGTTGAAAAGCTCCTTGTGAAGGGTCGCCCCCGAATCGAAATAGCTGGCGAAGTTTCGGCCAGGAACCGTGAGTTCCGAAATGCCCTCCCGATCGGAAAGTGCCATCTGGAAGATGTGCTTGTTGTCGAGACCATTCTCAACGCAGTACATGTCAACGACCGCTGTCGGGAAAGGCTGGGGCTCGAATCCATAGTATGGTCTTTCGGCATCGGCTTCGATGAACTTTGTCAGGCTTTGACCGATATTGGCCCCCACATCAAAAACAACGCCCGTCTTGATGGTCAATGCCACAGAAATCAGGTCCGAAAGATGGGTTTCATACTGAGGCGACGGGTACATCGGGTTCCAGAGGAACTGCCTACACTGGTATTCTTTCTCGTTTATCTTATCGATGCGTGTCCGAGAAAGTATTAGGTCCCTCAGTTTTTCTTTTATTCTCTGAACGAAGGAAGGCATTACAGTTCTCAATCGTCCCGGCGTGGTCGGTTTGAAATCTCTCATCCGCCTTCGCTTAGCGCGGCGGGATATTGTCCCTTGAGAAGGGGGCGGGCAGCCTTAGCATAGTCGGGCGCTAAAGGTTTCGCGAACTGCATCCCCAACGAACTGCAGTCTGGAAGATCGGGAATGCATCTGGGCCGGCCGGTCCGGTAGATCCTGTCCAGGACCACCCATCGGCATCCACCAAGGATCATCTCGATCCGGCCTCTGCCGCTGCTCAGCCACCAACCGAGCGTGTGAGCATGACTTGCTATCAAGGGTTGGTGCGGTCGAGAAGACTCGAACTTCCACGGGCTCTCGCCCACAGCGACCTCAACGCTGCGCGTCTACCAATTCCGCCACGACCGCATTTCGTGTCTTGCCAGCCCTTCTGAGAACGCGCGGACCGCGGCCCGCCATGCGGGCGTTGAATTAGCAGATAGGCCCTAGCCGATCAAGGTTTTGAGCGGCTAAAACCTTGCCATGGAGAACGTGACAGAGGCCCCGGTGGAATGGCGGATCAGCGATCGGCCGGAACCCTACGAATCTGCCGTTCAGGCGATGGAGCAGCGGGTCGAGGCGATCCGCGCCGGCGCCGAACCCGAGCTGGTCTGGCTGCTGGAGCACCCGCCGCTCTACACGGCAGGGACCAGCGCCGACCCCCGGGATCTGCTGGCGCCGGACCGATTCCCGGTCCACCGGACCGGTCGCGGCGGCCAGTACACCTATCACGGGCCCGGCCAACGGGTTGCCTATGTGATGTTGGACCTGAAACGCCGGGGCGAGGACGTCCGGCGATATGTCACCGACCTTGAGGAATGGGTCATCCGCTCGCTGGGCCAGTTCAACATCCGGGGCGAGCGCCGGGAGGGTCGGGTCGGGATCTGGGTCGACCGGGGCGGCGGCCGGGAGGACAAGATCGCGGCGATCGGGGTGCGGGTCAGGCGCTGGGTCACGTTTCATGGAATCGCGGTCAATGTGGAGCCCGACCTCTCTCATTTCGAGGGGATCGTTCCTTGCGGCATCGGCGAGGAGAAGCTGGGGGTTACCTCGCTGGTGGACCTTGGCCTGCCGGTCACGATGACCGATCTGGACAACGCGCTGATCGCAACCTACGGGGACGTCTTCGGATAAAGTTCCGAACGGCCGTCCAGTTACCTCCCCCCTGTGCCGCCTCAACATCCCCGGCCACGCAGGCCCTGCACAAAGCAGCCGGTCGGGTTCGGCGCCTGCCGCTTGTAGACGACGATGCGAACCGGGGTTCCGTCGCCGGCCGTCATGCCGGTGACCAGGATCTGGGCACCCGTATCGCCGTCTTCTCCCGCACGCGGCGTGCCTAACATACCAACGGCCTGAACAAGGACGAACAACAGCGCCGGCGCCACCAGGCTGGTCTGGAACAGGCCCAGGCGCTCGACCTGCCGTGCTTGCCACAAAGCCGACAAGACACCGGCAAGCGAAAGCCCGGCGGCCAGGACAGCCAGTCCGAGAAGCGTCGCCAGAGCATTGCTCGCCGTCGACGCACTGTCGTGCCCGCCTTGCAGAAGAACTTTCACAGCGTCGACCGCGGGCGCTGCCTGCACCACCGCCAGGGAAATCAAAACCGGCATCACCCCGGCAGCCGCCCCGATGGCAACGCGCTGCCAAGCGGGCACTTCCGACCGTCCAGCCACCTGCGTGCGCGCGTGATCGTCGCCAATCGAAAGTGTCGCCACAATATACCTCCCTCGCCCCGTCCAACCGCAACGCGGGAGTGCCGACTTCCGATCGCTCGTAGCAGATGGACCGACAAGTCGGTCGGGGCGAAACCGCCTGAGCCCCCTGAAGGCTCGTCATGCAGATGTGACGGTACGCGAGAGACCAGGTGTTGCACTATGAGATCGATCACAGGACGGTCGCGCGCGCAGGCAGCAGGCGCGCGGATCAGCGCGTTACGTGGAACCCCGGGACCGCCGGCACCTCGGCCGGGAACTCCTCGATCGCGTCGACTCTGGCTGCAGGGGGGCCGCGATGGCATCGGTCGATCATTTCCCGCACGGTTTCCGCCGGCCCGCTGAAGAGCGCTTCAACACTCCCGTCCGGACAGTTCCGCACCCAGCCCTTGAGGCCGAGGTCGCGCGCTTCGCCGTTCGTCCAGGCGCGATACCACACGCCCTGGACCCGCCCTTTTATGATCACACGGGTTGCCGTGTTCGCCATCGGCCCCCACCTCGTCTTTTCCCGCCCGTGCGCCACATCTACTAGTCGACAAACCTTCTAATCTACTAGTAGAGAAAAAACATCTGCGGCTGGACACGGGCGCCTCTGCAACACGACCTGACTATTCAAACTCGAGTATCGCCTGATCGACCTCGAGGCTCTCACCGGCTTCGGCGTGCAGCGTGGCGACGACGCCGTCCTGTTCGGCCCGCAGGATGTTCTCCATCTTCATGGCTTCGACGACCGCCAGTTCCTGCCCCGCCTTCACCTGGTCGCCCGGAGCCGCTGAGACCCGGACGAGAAGCCCCGGCATCGGCGACAGCAGGAACCGCGACATGTCCGGCGGTTCCTTGTACGGCATCAGCCGCGCAAGGGCTGCTGCGTGAGCCGACAACACGCGGACTTCCGTCTCGCGGCCGTGATGGCGGACCACGTGCGCCATGCCGCGCCGCGCAACCTGCGCCACCACGAAGGCACCGTTCACCGTGGCGACGAAGACAGGGTCGCCCAACGACCAAGTGCTTTGGATTTCGTAGGCCGCCTCGGCGGAGGCAACCGTCATGCTGCCGGATTCCCCGGTTACGGCCATGTCCAGTTCCACGGGATCCTTTGCGCCGACGAATGCCACGTAGGCATGCGCGGTTTCTCTGCTCGCAACCGCGTCGACAGCCCCCTCCACGGCGGCATCCCGCCTGTCCGTGAAGGCCTGGATGTAGGTCGCGATTGCCGCCAGCAGATCCGGCTCTTCTGGCTGCAACAGAACGTCGCTGAAACCGTCCGGGTATTCATCGTCAATGAAGCCGGTGCTCAGCCGGCCGTCGCGGAACCGCGGATGCGCGATCACGTGCCCCAGGAACGCAATATTGTTGCCGATGCCGTGCAGGTAGAACGCATCCAGGGCATGCGCCATCCTTTCCACGGCCTGTTCGCGGGTCTCGCCCGCGGTGACCAGCTTGGCGATCATCGGGTCGTAATGGATGGAGATTTCCGAACCTTCCACGACACCGCTGTCCACCCGCACGGCGTTTTCGACCGGATCAGGTTCCACGTAGCGGACCAGGCGGCCGGTCGAGGGCAGGAAGCCTCGCACGGGATCCTCCGCATAGATCCGGCTCTCCACCGCCCAGCCGCGCAGCCGGACATCGGCCTGGCCGATGGGCAGACTTTCCCCGGCTGCAATCCGGATCATCCACTCCACCAGATCAATCCCTGTGATCATCTCGGTGACCGGGTGTTCCACCTGAAGACGGGTGTTCATCTCAAGGAAGTAGAAGGCGCGGTTCTTGTCGACGATGAACTCCACCGTCCCCGCCGAGCGGTAACCGACCTGTTTCGCCAGGGCAACCGCCTGCGCGCCCATGGCCTCGCGCGTCTCCGGATCCAGGAACGGGCTGGGCGCCTCTTCGATCACCTTCTGGTGCCGGCGCTGGATCGAACATTCCCGCTCGCCCAGGTGAATGACGTTGCCATGGCTGTCGCCGATGACCTGGATCTCGATATGGCGCGGCTCTTCGATGAACTTCTCGATGAAGACCCGGTCATCGCCGAAGGCCGACTTGGCCTCGTTGATGGCGGAAACCAAGCCTTCCTCAACCTCTTGCGCGTTCCAGGCAAGCCGCATGCCCTTGCCGCCGCCGGCGGCGGACGCCTTCAGCATCACCGGGAAACCGATCTCCTCGGCAATCGCGACCGCCTCGGCCGCGTCACGCACGGGGTCCAGCGTCCCCGGGACCGTGCTGACGCCCGCCTCCCGCGCCAGGCGCTTGGATTCGATCTTGTCGCCCATCGCCGCGATCGCCTCGGACCCGGGTCCGATGAACGTCACGCCCGCTTTGGCGAGCGCCTCGGCAAAGGCCCGGTTCTCCGATAAGAAGCCATAGCCGGGATGCACCGCATCGGCCCCTGTCTTCGCGATCGCCTCCAGGATCCGGCCCATGTTCAGATAGCTGTCGACGGACGGCGCCTTGCCGATCGACACGGCTTCGTCGGCCTCGTCGGCGTGGCGCGCATCGATGTCGGCCTCGGAACAGACGGCAACGGTGCCGATTCCCAACCGGCGTGCGGTCCGGATCACCCGACAGGCAATTTCGCCGCGGTTCGCGATCAGGATCTTCTTGAACATTCCCTTGGTCAAAACTCCCTCACTCCCTGCCCCGGCCGCCCCGCGCACCGACCAGTCCCATCACCCAGGCGCAGTGCATGGCGACCGCACCGCCCCACAGCAACAACGGCAGCCAGACGACCAGACGCTCCGGCGCCACGGCGATATTGATGCCGAACCCGGCCACCGTGGCGGTGAAATACACCGCCAGGTGCCACATGAACCCTCGCAGACGTGCCTCCCCCCTCATCGGCGCTTCAAAGCGGGATGTTCCCGTGTTTCCGCCAGGGATTCTCAAGTGCCTTGTTCCGCAGCATCCGCAGTGCCCGGCTCAGCCGGCGCCGGGTGCTGTGCGGCATGATCACATCGTCGATAAAGCCAAGACCGCCGGCGATGAAAGGATTGGCGAACTTGAGGCGGTATTCCTCGGTCCGCGCTTCGATCTTGTCCGCATTCTCCCGGTCGGCCCGGAAGATGATCTCCACGGCCCCTTTCGGGCCCATCACCGCGATCTCCGCCGACGGCCATGCATAGTTCACGTCGCCGCGCAGGTGCTTCGACGCCATGACGTCATAGGCACCGCCATAGGCCTTGCGGGTGATCACCGTCACCTTGGGGACGGTCGCCTCCGCATAGGCGTAAAGCAACTTGGCGCCGTGCTGGATGATTCCGCCATATTCCTGTGCCGTGCCGGGCAGGAAACCTGGAACGTCGACGAAGGTGATGATCGGGATATTGAAGCAATCGCAAAACCGAACGAAACGGGCAGCCTTTCTGCTGGAATCGATGTCCAAGCAGCCTGCCAGGACCGTCGGCTGGTTGGCGACGATCCCGACCGGGTTACCCTCCATGCGCGCGAAGCCGGTGATGATGTTGGCCGCGAAATCCGGCTGCAGTTCGAAGAAATTGCGTTCGTCGGCAACCTTGTGGATCAGTTCCTTCATGTCGTAGGGCTTGTGCGGGTCGCCGGGGACAAGACTGTCCAGCGACAGTTCGTCACGGTCGAACGGATCGTCCGTCGGCCGGTGCGGCGGCTTCTCGCGGTTGCTGGACGGCAGGAAACCCATGAAATCCCGCAGCCCCAACAACGCCTCGACGTCGTTTTCCATGGCCAGGTCGGCAACGCCCGAGCGACCCGCATGGGTGACCGCACCGCCCAGATCCTCCGCCGTCACCTCCTCGTGGGTAACGGTCTTGACCACCTCGGGACCGGTCACGAACATGTAGGAGGAATCCTTCACCATGAAGATGAAATCGGTCATCGCCGGCGAATAGACGGCGCCGCCGGCGCACGGTCCCATGATCAGGGAAATCTGCGGCACCATGCCGGATGCAAGCACGTTGCGCTGAAACACGTCCGCGTACCCGGCAAGCGACGCCACGCCCTCCTGGATGCGCGCACCGCCCGAGTCGTTCAGCCCGATCACCGGCGCCCCAACACGCACGGCCTGGTCCATGATCTTGCAGATCTTGCGAGCATGTGCCGCCGACAAGGAGCCACCGAACACCGTGAAATCCTGACTGAAAATGAACACCAGGCGGCCATTGATCGTGCCATGCCCGGTGACCACGCCATCGCCCGGGATTTTCTGCTCTTCCATACCGAAGTCGTTGGAATCGTGTTCGACGAACATGTCCCACTCTTCGAACGACCCGGCATCGACCAGGAGTTCGATTCGTTCGCGCGCTGTCAGCTTGCCCTTGGCATGCTGGGCGTCGATCCGGCGCTGGCCGCCGCCGAGACGTGCGCGGTCGCGCTTTTCCTCCAATTGGCGGATGATCTCTTGCATGGTGCCGCGCGTCCCCTCTGCCAACAACTCTCCCCACGGGATAGCACCGAGGCCGGAAAAACGCCAGAATCAAGAGGTTTGCGTGTCCGCGAGTCAGCCGTCGAGCGCGCGCAGATAGGCCTCGCCGGCCTGGACGTCGGCCAGAATCGACACCCGGCGCGCCTCCGCCTCCTCGTCCGCGCCCCATTGTTCGGCCTGGTGTTCCTCGTCAAGTTGGCTGAGCGCGAAGGCCTTGGCGCCCGGAATGTGCGATTCGAGCACTGCGAGCGCCAGTACCAGCGAGCCCAGGCTGCCGGCCAACGTCTGCAGGCCGGTCAGCCGGAAGGGGTCCAACGCCGCGACCTCCTTGCGCAAACGGCACAGCGTCTGCACCGGCTGGTCGATGGGTACGATGCCGCTGGTGACAGCAAACTGCACGTCGTATCGCTGTTGTGTCCAGTCCAGCAACGGCTGCCAGGCCGCCGTCTGGCGTTCGACAAGCGTTTCCGGTCCGTCGGCGTGGTAACACAGCAGGTCCGTCTCCGCATAGGCGACCAGGGCATCGACCACGCCGCCGGTATCGCCGGCGACCCCGTCGATGGCCGTGCAGGCCAACTGCATCTGCGCCATGCTGCGGTGGTCGATCCGGTCCCCCTGAGCGTTCCACTCCGCAGCAATCGCCGTTGCCAGGGCGGCGGTCGGCACCAGCAAATCCGCCTTCGCGGGCGTGCGGATCGGCCGGCCGTCCAGCGTGACGGAATGGCCGCCGGCGGCGGCTGCTTCCGCACGTTCGTAAAAGCGCTTGGTCACTGTCCGAGGATCCCCTTCAGAAACTCGTCGAGCTTTTCTTCCAGACGATCCTTGTCGCTGCCGTCGTCTTGTCCGGCAGGTTCCTCGGCCGGCTCCCGTTCGGCGACGCGGACATTGGAAGCGCCCGGGACCCCTTTGCACGGAAATTCCGCGCCGCCGGAAAGCGTTCCGACCAGGGCCGATATGGCGGGCGACCCCGGAACCGCCGTCCCCAGGATCTCGCTCAACAGCAGGCCACCGGCCGCCCCTATCGTCGAGGACTTGTCGAGGTCGTAGTCCGGATCGGCTAAAGTCCCTCTGATCTTCATGGCGACCTGCGGCGAAAGCCCCCTTGCCTTGGGACGGCCACCGACAAACAGATCCATGCGCTCGGTCGTAAGATCGATATCGCCCGTTCCCATCACGGTGACGATGTCGGTATCGAACAGCATCTTCTCGGTGCGCATGACGCCCGCCGTGACGGCATAGCGCAAGTCCATGCAATTGACCGTCATCTCACGCGATCGCCCGCCTCCCAGCAGCAGGCGCGCCAGGTCGGCGCCCCCTCCGGACAGCCGGTTCACCTCGCGCGCGTCCATCCGGCCAGAGCCCATCCTGACCGTAAGCGTGCCGTTTAGGTTGGCCATAAGATCGCGGACCGACTGTCCCTTGGAGGCTAGACCTACCAGATCGATATCGGCGCGCCCCTGGAAGCCCTGCATGATGCGCCGCGCCGCCAAGAGGCGCCCAAGATCGTATTGCTGGATTGCCAGCCGGCCGGCGATACTGGGTTCAGGCACCGAAGCGTCAAAAGTCAGAGCCCCCGAAACACGACCGCCGCCGAGTCCGCCTTGAAGCGGGTCCAGCGCAAGCCTGCCGTCCGACAACGCAATCTTGACCCGCATGCCATCGATCCGCTGGCCGTCGGCGATCAGTTCGGCGACCTGCACGTCCGCGTCGATGTCCAGCGCCTTGAGATTCTCGACCGGCAACGGGTCGGCAGGAAAGACACGTCGGTAGCTGTCCTGCGGCGCCGGCGTGCGTTGCGCCGGTGTCGCCGCCCCGACCGCCGGCGCGACCACCGAAGCGGAAACGCCCGGGCCCGCCTGGGGCGTCAGCGTCGGGTCGAGCGCGGCCAGTCCCCGCAGCGCGTCCAGGTCAAGCCGCCGCGATTCGACAGTTGCGCGGACTGCCGGCCGCGGACCGTCGAAACGCACGCTGACATCCCCGGCCAGCGTGCTGTCGCCGACCGCGGCCTGAAGGCCGGTGACCGAAAGGACATCGCCCAGGCTGCCCTGCACGGTGCCGGCAAGATCGAAACGTCCGGCCACCGGCAACTCCAGGCCGACCGCCGGAGACAAGGCCGTCAGCGTGCCGCCGCGCGCGCTGACCTTCAGATCCATGTCCTGAATCGCACGGACGTCGCCGATCTTTCCACTGGCGGTGATCAAGGCGCTGTCCTCGGTCCCGATTGCCGCCTGAAGGCCGGCTACGGAAAAGACCCCTTCGACATCGCCCGATACTGTGCCGGCAATGTCGAACGGCCCCAGCGCCGGCACCGTGGTTTCGCCGCGCTGCGCAGGCAGGATCAGATCGTTGAGACGGCCCAGCTCCCAGCCCTGGACTCGGGCATCAAGGGCGATGCCGTTGCGCCCGCGCAGGTCACCGATGCCGCCCCGCGCCGTCACCAGCACCGTCCTGCGGGTGCCGACCTGGGCATCCAGATCGGAAACCGTAATCGTTCCCGCAACGTCGCCCCGCACGCCGGCAACCACGTCAAACGGCCCCAGCGCCGGGATCGCCAAGTCCTGTCCGGCAAGGGGAGCCAGGATTTCGTTGAGGACGCCCAACTCCGCACCGACGGCGTGCAGGCGCAGGTCGAGGCCAACGCCATCCCGGACGGAGGCCACGGCACCCTGTGCTTTCAGGCTGACAACCGCCTCTTGCCCCACTTCGGCATCGATGTCGCCCAGTCCCAGGACACCGTTCACGCCGCCCTGCGCGTCAAGGCCGATGCGGAAAGACCCCAGCGGTGGCAGATCCCGCGTGCCGGGAAGCAGATCGGACGGCAGAAGTGCGACGAGGTCGTTGAACTGCTGCCCCTGCAGATCCGCCCTGATGTCGATGCCGCGGCCATCCATCGCCGATGCGACGGCGCCGGTCGCCACGAGAGAAAGCGTCTCCGCCGAGCCAAGATCGATCCTGAGGCCATCGACCGCCAGCGTTTCCGCGACGTCGCCGCGCACCGTGGCAGATATATCGAACGGCCCTATGTCGGGAAAAGTCAGCGGGCCAAGCCCGGTCGGGAATACCTCCCGGAGCTTGCCCCACTGCGCACCGCGCGCCGACAGGGCCAGGTCGATACCCTGCCCCTGCATGACATCGCCGATCCCGCCGCGCGCCTCCAGCCGCACCGTCTGGTCCGCCCCAAGGGCCGCCTCCAGGTCACCGATCGCCAGCGCGCCGTAAAGGTCGCCGCGCACGGTGGCGCGGGCGTCGTAGGGACCGACCGCCGGGATCTGGCGTCCGACGACCGCCGCCAGCGCCTCCAGGGCGGTGCCGCGGGCCGTCACGACAAGATCGAGCCCCGTGCCCTCGAATACCGAAGCGACCTCGCCACGGGCGGTCAGCGACATCGCCTCCGTCGCCCCAAGTTCGGCGTCGATCTCTTTCAGCGCAAGCGTGCCGTCCAGATCGCCAAGAACCGTGACGACGATCCGGAAGGGGCCGGCCTGGGGGATATCGGCTCCCAGCACATAACCCAGCGCCGCAATCTCCGGGCCACGTGCCTGGACCGCGACGTCCAGCTCCCTTACCGCAGTGGGCTCCTCCATGGTGCCGGCAATATCCAGCGAGATGCCGCCGGCGGACACCGCCAGGGACACGGGCCAGGCCTCGGTCGGCGACAGCATCTGGGCCGGCGAGCCGAGCTGGCCGACGATCTCGAAGCCAACCGCGTCGAGATCGCCGACGACCGAGACGTCCAAGGGCGTTTGCGCGCCCAGGCCGTCGATATCAACCTCGGCAACATGCAGCGTCCTGACAGCGCCGGAAGCCTGATCCTTCACCACGACAGTGACATTGTCGAAATCGACTTCGCGGATGACGGGGATCGACGGGGCGGGCGGCGGCCCGGGCGGCGCCGTGTCTGGTGGCGTTGACGGCGCTTCGCGCGGCACGGACGCCGGTGTTTCGTCGAAATCCAGATTGCTGCGTCCGGACGCATCGGTTTCGATCAGGACATCGGCGTCCTTGAGCAGGATGCGGGTGATGTCCAGCGTGCCGCCGAACAAGGGCATGAGGTCGAGCTCGACTTCCGCCAGACCGATACGCACCATTTCGGGGCGGGAGCCCCACGGGGCGTTCTGAAACGTGATGTCTTCGGCGCTGAGCGACGGCGTCAGGGAGAGCTGCAGGTCGAACCGGCCATTGATCGCCATCTGCCGACCGGTCTGGGCGGCGACTCGTGCAACGATCAATTGCTTCAAGTCGTCCGGCCTAAGCGTCAGGAGATATCCCACGGCACCGAGGGGCAGCACGATCAGCACCGCCACAATCAGCAGAATTACCGTGCGCAATCGCATGACCGTCAGAGCCCCCATTGCGTGGAAAGCGTTTCCGGCAAGGCCGCAAAATGATCGATGACCGTCATGGCGCCGGCCTCCATCAGTTCCGCCCCCTCATGATAGCCCCAGGCGACGCCGATCGCGGCGACCCGGGCGGATACGGCCATCTTCACGTCAAACACCGTATTGCCGATCATTGCGGTATGCGCGGGCGAGACGCCGGTTTCGGACATGGCCGCCATGAGTATATCGGGCCGCGGCTTGCCCGGTCCGTCATCAGCGGTCTTCAGAACGACGAAATGCTCCCGGATCCCGTGATGGTCCAGGACCGCTTCCAGGCCGCGACGCCCCTTTCCGGTCGCCACGCCCATCAGGACGCCGCGTTCGCCCAATGCCTGCAAGGCCTCCTTGGCACCGGAAAAAAGCGGCTCGGCAAAGTCGCCGGTGGCGCTCAGGGTGTGGAACGCGTCCCGGTAGCCGTCCGCAACGTCACGATGCTCGGAAGCGCCCGCTTCGGGGAACAGTTGGGCGATCGCCTGGACCAACGGCAGCCCGATCACCCGCCGCACCGATCCAGGGTCCGGCTCGCCGAAACCACGATCGACGCAGGCCTGGGTCATGCAGGTAACGATCAGGTGCTGGGAATCGACAAGCGTTCCGTCACAGTCAAAAACCGCCAGCCGCAGGGGCGCCTCGGCACTCATTCGCAATCGTCCTGAATTGTGTGTTCCCCTTATATGGGAAATGCGGTGCCCGAAGGAAGCGGTGCCGGACCAAAGCCTAGAGATCTTGGGGAAACGGGTCGACGAGGCCGTCAGCGGGGTCGAAGCCGTAGAGCTCGAAGGCGCGCAGCATGTGCGGCGGCGGCGGCGCCACAAACCGGAAGTCCTTTCCGGTCCGGGGATGGGCCAAGACCAGCTCGCGGGCATGCAGGTGCAGTTGCCGGTCCAGGTCGCGGCCCTCGATAAATGCGGACTTGCCGCCGTATTTACCGTCACCCAGGATCGGACACCCCAGTTCGGCCATGTGCACGCGCAACTGGTGTGTCCGGCCAGTGCGCGGCCACAACACCACCCACGCCACCTCGTCGCCCGCCTTCTCAAGCACCTTGAACAGGCTTTCGGCCCGTTTGCCGTGTTTGGGATCGACGAACGCCCGCTCGCGCCCGGCACCGCCCCCCTTTGAGAGGGCCAGCTTTATCGCGCCCTGTTCCGGGGCGGGAACGCCAACGGTGACGGCCCAATAGAGCTTGCGGGCCGACCGGGCCTTGACCGCACGTCCCAAGGCCGTTGCCGCCGCCCGATTGCGGGCCAGGACCATGACACCGCTGGTGTCCTTGTCCAGCCGGTGCACCAGGCGCGGGCGCTCCTCCGCGCCAAAACGCAGGCAGTCCAGCAGTCCGTCCAGATGGCGTTCGGTTCTGGTTCCGCCCTGCACCGCAAGGCCGGCAGGCTTGTCGATCGCAATGACGTCGTCGTCACGATACAGGACCAGCGACTGCACATAGGCGGCGTCGGCGGCGTCGGGCGCCGGCGGCCGTATCGGCCGGGCGGGCGCACCGCCCCCGCCCAGGGGCGGCACCCGGATTTCCTGTCCCGGCTCCAGCCGCTGCCCGGGCTTGGCCCGCTTGCCGTCGACACGAACCTGGCCCGTGCGCAGCAGTTTCTGCAAACGGCCGAAGCTGAGGTCGGGATAGTTCTGCTTGAACCACCGGTCCAGCCGCATGTCAGCATCGCCGTCGGCGACGGCACGGGTCTCCACGCCGCTCATTGCTGCTCCTCCGCGCGCCGGCGCCTCAGCTTGGCCCAATAGTCCAGCCGTTTCTTGATGTCGCGCTCGAACCCGCGCTCGACGGGCTGATAGAAGACCTGGCGGTCGATCCCGTCGGGGAAGTAGTCCTGGCCGGAAAAGCCGTCCTCGGCATCGTGGTCATAGGCGTAACCGGCGCCGTAGCCCAGATCCTTCATCAGACGCGTCGGCGCATTCAGAATGTGCGACGGCGGCGCCAGCGACCCGGTCTCGCGGGCCGCGCGCATCGCGCCTTTCAAAGCCCGGTAGCTGCCGTTGGATTTGGGTGCGGTAGCCAGATAGATAACGACCTGCGCCAGCGCCAGTTCGCCTTCCGGCGAGCCCAGACGCGTGAACGTGTCCCAGCCCGCCAGCGCCTGCACCGCCGCCTGGGGATCCGCCAGACCGATGTCCTCGTAGGCAAAACGAACCAGCCGCCGCGCCACGTACAACGGATCCTCTCCCCCCGCCAGCATCCGGGCAAGCCAGTAAAGCGCGGCGTCGCAGTCCGAACCGCGCATGGATTTGTGCAACGCGCTGATCAGGTTGTAATGGCCGTCCTGTGCCTTGTCGTACAGCGGCATGCGGCGCTGCACGGTTTCGGCAAGGCCCGCGGGATCCAGTGTTTCGCGGATGTCCAGGTCGAACAGGGTTTCGGCCATGTTCAGCAGGTGACGTCCGTCGCCGTCGGCCATCGCGCGGAGAGCCTGGCGGGCGTCACCATCGACTGGGAGCTTTCTGTCCGTCAGCCCCTCGGCCCGGGCCAGAAGCGTTTCCATCGCCGCATCGTCCAGCCGGTTGAGTACATAGACCTGCGCCCGCGACAACAGGGCCGGGTTCAGCTCGAAGCTGGGGTTCTCGGTCGTAGCGCCGATCAGGACGACGGTCCCATCCTCCACGTAGGGAAGAAAACCATCCTGCTGCGCCCGGTTGAATCTGTGGATTTCGTCCACGAACAGGCATGTCCCCTGCCCGCCGGCCCGGCGCTGCTTGGCCCGCTCGAAGACCTTGCGCAGGTCGGCAACCCCTGAAAACACCGCCGACAGCGGTTCGAAGGCCAACGACGAGCGTTGAGCGATCAGGCGCGCAATGGTGGTCTTGCCCGATCCCGGCGGCCCCCAGAGGATCAGGGACTGCAAGCGGCCCGCCTCCACAACCCGGCGCAGCGCCCCTTCGGGCCCGAGAAGGTGGTCTTGTCCGACCACGTCGTCCAGCGTCGATGGCCGCAACCGGTCGGCCAGCGGACGCGGCGCAGACGCCTCGAAGAGGCCGGTGGCCGGATCGCCCGTCATCTCAACCAACCTCGAACGTGATCCGCCGTCCATTGCGGACAAGCACGATGTTCCAGGTGTCGCGGCGTTCGTTGCTGATGCGGACGAGGTCGCGGGCGCTTTCCACCTCTTTGCCGTTCAACGAAACAATGATGTCGCGCGGCCGGAACCGCAGCCGATGCGCCGACGAGCCACGCCGGATTTCCATCACGACGACCCCCTTCACCGCGGACATCCCCATCTCCTGCGCCAGAGCAGGCGACAGGTTGCCCACGGCCATGCCGGCCAGCGGGCCGCGGCTGATCTGCTGACGATCGCGCGGCGGATCCTCCGGCGGCGCCACCAGCACGAATTCCAGCTTCAGCGTCTTGCCATCGCGGATGATTTCCAGAACCACCGTTTCGCCCAGCTTTCTGGTCGCAAGGCGGAACCGCAGATGCTGGGCATCGAACAGGGCCTTCTTGCCCATCGCGCGAATGACGTCGCCGCGTTTCAGGCCCGCCTTGTCGGCCGGTCCGCCTTCGTAAATGCCTTCCACAAGCACGCCGCCGGGTCGCCGCAGGCCCAGCGCTTCAGCGACCTCGGCGGTGACGTCGCGACCGGAGAAGCCCACCCAGGGCCTGACCAGCTTTTCTCCCGAAAGCGCGCTGGAAACCACCGAATCGACCATATTGGCGGGAACGGCAAACCCGATGCCCAAGGAACCGCCGCTGCGCGAGAAGATTGCCGTATTGACCCCGACAAGCCGGCCGTCGACACCGATCAGGGCACCGCCGGAATTCCCCGGATTGATCGCCGCGTCGGTCTGGATGAATGATCGGAAATCGGTAATGCCCACGGTCGTTCGCGCAAGACCCGAGATGATGCCGCTGGTCACCGTTTGGCCCACACCGAACGGATTACCGATCGCCAGCACCAGGTCCCCGACCTCCAACTCGTCGGAGTCGGCAAACACAAGAAAAGCGAAGGATTCCGGCCCGGGATCGATCTTGAGAACCGCGATGTCCGTCCGTTCGTCGGTCAGCAGGACGCGGGCGTCGAACTCTCTCCGGTCGCTCATGACGACGGTGATTTCATCGGCGTTTTCAATCACGTGGTGATTGGTCACGATGACGCCCTCGGCCCGGACGATAACCCCCGACCCCAGGGAATTCTCGATGCGCTCGCGGGTCTGGTCGCCGAACGGCCAGTCCTCACCGAAAAACCGCCGCAGCAGCGGGTCGCTCAGAATACCGCCCGACGGGCGGCGTACGACCTTCTTGGCATAGATGTTGACGACGGCCGGCGCCGCCTTCTTGACCAGGGGCGCGAAGCTCAGCGTGATTTCGGACCGCGTCACGGGAATGTTCTGCGCCAGAGCCGGCGCGCCGGCGCTGGCACCGGACAGCAGCATGGCCGCGGCCACCAGCCGCAACAGGGTTCGTCTTCCAAGCATTCGGCCACTGTATGTCGCGGTGCGGGGCATCACAAGGCGACCGCAAAATGAAGCGAGGCGGCCCAGGGCCGCCCCGTCACGAGTTCTCCTGAATCCCGGGTCAGGCCTCGGCGGCCTCCGTCTCCTGTTCCTCCGGCAAGGGGCCGGAATCCTGCCCCTTGGCATCGGGATCGCGGTCGACCAGTTCGATGATCGCCATCGGCGCATTGTCGCCAAAGCGGAAGCCGGCATGCAGAACCCGGCAATAGCCGCCAGGCCGGTCCTTGTAACGGTCCGCAAGCGTGTCGAACAGTTTGGCCACCATAGCATCGTCCCGAAGACGGGCAAAGGCCTGGCGGCGGCGGTGCAGGCCGCCCTTCTTGCCAAGCGTGATCAGCCGGTCGACGACCCGCTTCAGTTCCTTGGCCTTCGGCAAGGTGGTGTTGACCTGCTCGTGCTTGATCAGGGCATTCGCCATGTTCATGAACAGGGCGCGCCGGTGCGACGGCGTGCGGTTCAGCTTGCGATGGGCAATGCGATGTCTCATGTCCTGCGGTCCTTGTTTTCTCTTTTCCTCTTGGCGCCGGTCGCCCAAGGCTACTGCCGACGCTGGATCTCAGTCTTGAATGCGGCGGGCCTTAGAACGGCTCGTCCAGCTTCTTCGCTATCTCCTCGATATTCTCCGGCGGCCAGTTGGGGATCTCCATGCCCAGATGCAGTCCCATCTGTGCCAGCACTTCCTTGATTTCATTGAGAGACTTGCGGCCGAAGTTCGGTGTGCGCAGCATCTCGGCTTCCGTCTTCTGCACCAGATCGCCGATATAGACGATGTTGTCGTTCTTCAGGCAGTTTGCCGACCGCACCGACAGTTCCAGTTCGTCGACCTTGCGCAGGAGATTGCGGTTGAACGGCAGTTCGGAAGCCTCGGCCTCGCGGGCCTCGACGGTCGGTTCCTCGAAATTGATGAAGACCTGCAGCTGGTCCTGAAGGATCCGCGCCGCTAGGGCCACCGCGTCATCCGGGCTGACCGCGCCGTTTGTCTCCAGCGTCATCGACAGCTTGTCATAGTCGGTGACCTGGCCGACACGCGTGTTGTCCACCTTGTAGGAGACCTTCCGCACCGGGCTGAACACAGCGTCGACCGGGATCAGGCCGATCGGCGCGTCCTCGGGCCGGTTCTGGCTGGCCGGGACGTAGCCCTTGCCGTTCTCGACCGTCATGTCCATCGACAGCTTGGCCCCCTCGTCCAGCGTGCACAGGACCAGATCCGGGTTCATCACGTCGATTTCGTGCCCGGTCTCGATCATCGAGGCCGTCACCTCGCAGGGGCCTTCCGCCGCAAGACGGATCCGCTTCGGGCCCTCGCCATGCATGCGCAGCGCCAGCGCCTTGATGTTCAAGACGATGTCGGTCACGTCCTCGCGCACGCCGGGGATGGACGAGAACTCGTGCAGCACGCCATCGATATGGATGGACGTTACCGCCGCGCCCTGCAGCGACGACAGCAGGATCCGGCGCAGCGCATTGCCGAGCGTCAGGCCGAAGCCGCGCTCCAGCGGCTCGGCAACGACCGTCGCGACGCGGCGCTGGTCGGTGCCCACATCGACATTCAACTTGCCGGGCTTGATCAGGGCTTGCCAGTTCTTCTGGATGATGGGCGAAGTCTCAGACATTCATTCCTCGCATGCCGGCATCTGGCCGGCGCCTTTTGACGGGGGCGTCCGCACAGCGGACGATAATCATACGACGGCGACGAACACGCGCCGCCGCCGGATCAAACGCGGCGCCGTTTCGGCGGACGGCAGCCGTTGTGCGGTATCGGGGTCACGTCCCGAATCGCGGTGATGGTGAACCCGACCGATTGCAGCGCCCTGAGCGCTGACTCGCGGCCCGAGCCGGGACCCTTCACATTGACCTCCAGCGTCTTCACGCCGTGTTCCATGGCCTTGCGGCCGGCGTCCTCGGCCGCCACCTGCGCGGCATAGGGCGTTGACTTGCGCGAGCCCTTGAACCCCTGCATGCCGGCCGACGACCAGGCGATGGCATTGCCTTGCACATCGCTGATCGTGATCATGGTGTTGTTGAAAGTCGCGCTCACATGGGCAATGCCCGATGTGATGTTCTTGCGCTCTTTACGCTTGCGAACCGCTTTTGCCATGTCGTTCTATCCTGCAAGTCCCGGGGCCCCGCGGCCAGGGATGTTTCCTTGACTACTTCTTCCTGCCCGCGATCGGTTTGGCGGGCCCCTTGCGGATCCGGGCATTCGTATGCGTCCGCTGACCACGCACGGGCAGTCCCTTGCGATGCCGCAGGCCGCGATAGCACCCGAGATCCATCAGGCGCTTGATGCTCATTGCAACCTCGCGTCGGAGGTCGCCTTCAACCACATAGTCGCGGTCGATCACTTCGCGGACGCGCGTGACCTCGTCATCCGACAGCTGGTTGACCCGGGTCGACGGCTCGATGCCGCACTTCTGAGCGATCTCGTCGGCCTTGGTGCGGCCGATTCCATGGATATAGGTCAGCGAGATCCCGATCCGCTTGTTGGTGGGGATGTTTACCCCGGCAATTCGCGCCACAATGCCACTCCTTCGATCACGCGGTCCGGGACGCCATTGCCCGACCCGCCTCCGGTTGTTTTCCAGAGGGAACGCCTGGTTATCTGCAATTGGATCCTGTCCAAACCGGCTGCGTGCATAGCTGCGCCGCAGGGCCGGGCTCCGCGCGCGCGGAGTATACGGATTGGCATCTCGCTGTCAACGGCGAGAGCCGCAGAATCCCTCGCTTTCAGCCAAGCACGATCCCTTCAATCTGTTGCGCCACTTTCTCGATGTCGGACATGCCGTCGACCTGCTTCAACATGCCCTTTTCCTTGTAATAGGGCAGCACGGGCGCCGTCTGGTCGTGGTAGACCTGGAGGCGCTTGCGCAGCGTCTCCGCATTGTCGTCCGCCCGGGCGCCGCCCGTTTCCTCCGCCCGCTTCTCGATACGCTTGTAGAGCTCGGCCTCATCCACGGTGATCTCGATCACGTGGTGAATGGCGATGCCCTTCTCGCCCAGCATCCGTTCCAGGCCTTCCGCCTGGGCCACGGTCCGCGGGAAGCCGTCCAGAATGAACCCTTCCTGGCAGTCAGGCTGATCGATGCGCTCGGAGATGATGCCCAACATCGTCTCGTCATCGACCAGCCTGCCGGCGTCCATCACCGCCTTGGCCCGTTTGCCCAGTTCCGTCCCGGCCGCGACCGCCGCCCGCAGCATGTCGCCGGTGGAGAGCTGGGTCATGCCATGGCGCTCTTCCAGCCGCACCGCCTGGGTCCCCTTCCCGGCGCCCGGCGGACCGAACAGAATGATATTGTGCGTCAACCTCGCCTCCCTCGCAGTTTGGACTTCTTGATCAGTCCTTCATACTGGTGCGCCAGCAGATGGCTCTGGATCTGGCCGATGGTGTCCATCGTCACGGTCACGACGATCAGCAGGCTGGTCCCGCCGAAATAGAACGGAACCGCGAACTGCCCTCTCAGGATCTCCGGCAGGATGCACACCAGCGACAGATAGCCGGCCCCCACAACAGTCAGGCGCGTCAGCACGTAGTCGAGGTAGACCGCGGTATTCTTGCCAGGACGGATCCCGGGGATAAATCCGCCGTACTTCTTCAGGTTGTCCGCTGTATCTTCCGGGTTGAACACCACGGAGGTGTAGAAGAAGGCGAAGAACACGATCAACGCAATGTAGACGGCGAGATAAAGCGGCTGGCCGGGACCCAGCCAGGCCTGCACCCAGGACAGCCATTCCGGCCCCTGGCCGCCGCTGAACCCGGCGATCGTCAGCGGCATCAGCAGCAACGAACTGGCGAAGATGGGCGGGATCACGCCGGCGGTGTTGAGCTTCAGCGGCAGGTGCGAGGACTCCCCGCCGAACATCTTATTGCCGACCTGGCGCTTCGGATACTGGACGATCAGCCGCCTCTGCGCCCGTTCCATGAACACGATAAAGGCGATCACCACCACGGAGAGCGCCAGCAGCGCCAGAATGACGACGGTGGGCAACGCCCCGCGCTGGCCGAGATCCAGGGTCTGCGCCAGTGCCTGCGGCAGGTTTGCGACGATCCCGGAGAAGATGATCAACGAGATGCCGTTTCCGACCCCGCGCTGGGTGATCTGCTCGCCCAGCCACATCAGAAACACGGTGCCGCCGGCAAGGGTGATCACAGTGGTAGCGCGGAAGTACCAGCCGGCTTCCATCACCACCGGCCCGGTCGAGGACTGCGCCCCTTCCAGCCCGACGGAGATCCCGTAGGCCTGAACCGAGGCCAGAAGCACCGTGCCGTAGCGGGTGTATTGGTTGATCTTCTTGCGCCCGGACTCGCCCTCTTTCTTCAGGGCCTCCAACGTGGGCGACACCGCCGTCAGCAGCTGCATGATGATGGCGGCGGAAATGTAGGGCATGATGTTGAGCGCAAAGATCGTCATCCGCCCCAGCGCGCCCCCGGAGAACATGTTGAACATGTCCAGGATGCCGCCCTGCTGCTGCTCGAAGATTTCCTTCAGCGCAAGCGGATCGATGCCGGGAAGCGGAATATAGGTCCCCAGCCGATACACGATCAGGGCGCCCAGCGTGAACCAAAGCCGCTTTTTGAGGTCGGAGGCCTTGGCCAGCGCCCCGAAGCTGAAATTGGCTGCTAACTGTTCAGCGGCAGATGTCATTCCGTCTTTCCTTTCAAACGACCCGCATCCATCGGATATGGGTCGCCGGATCCAACCTCGCTATGGCCGGATCCTATCCGCTTCACTCCGCCTCGGCGGGTTCGGCCGCAGGAGCCTTCTCGACCGCCGCAACGGTTACAGATCCGCCAGCCTTTTCAACGGCTTCGAGCGCAGCCTTCGAGGCGCCGGCGACGGTGATCTGCAGTTTTGCCTTCAGCTCACCCTTGGCCAGCAGGCGAATGCCGTCGCGTTCGCGACGGATCACGCCGGCCTCGATCAGCGCCGCCGCGTCGACAGGTTTCTTGGGGTCGAGGGCCTTCTCGTCGACGGCCTTCTGCAGCCGGCCGACATTGACCTCGGCATAGTGCTTGCGGAACGGGTTCTTGAAGCCGCGCTTGGGCAGCCGCCGATACAGCGGCATCTGGCCGCCTTCGAACCCCTTCATGGAGACGCCGGAACGGGACTTCTGGCCCTTCATGCCACGCTTGGCGGTCCCGCCCGTGCCCGACGCGGGACCGCGCCCGACGCGCGTGCGTTTTTTCCTGGAGCCCCGGTTGTCGGAAAGCTGGTTCAGCTTCATGTCTTTGTTCCCTAAACGATCGTCGAACCGGTGTTTCAGCCGGTTTCTTCCACACGGACCAGGTGGCTGACCTTGTCGATCATGCCGCGCACCGAAGGCGTGTCCTCAAGTTCGCGGGTCCGGTTCATCTTGTTCAGCCCCAATCCGATCAGCGTCGCGCGCTGGTCGGCCTGACGCCGGATCGGGCTGCGGATCTGCGTGACCTTCACGGTTTTCTTAGGCATTCGCCTGCTCCTTGGCCGCGTCCGCACCCTCGCTGCGCCGGCCGGTGATTTCACCGACCTTCTTGCCACGACGGCTGGCAACCATCCGCGGCGACGCGCAGGTCTTCAGTCCTTCGAACGACGCCTTGATCAGGTTGTGAGGGTTCGACGACCCGACCGATTTGGCCACGACGTCGGAGACGCCCAGGGCCTCGAAGACGGCGCGCATCGGACCGCCGGCAATGATGCCGGTTCCCGCCGGCGCCGCACGCATCAGGACCTTGCCGGCACCGAAGCGTCCGCGCACGTCGTGATGGAGGGTCCGCCCTTCGCGCAGGGGGACGCGCACCATGCTTTTCTTTGCGTCTTCCGTGGCCTTTCGGATCGCCTCGGGCACCTCGCGCGCTTTGCCGGAGCCGTATCCGACGCGCCCGCGGCCGTCGCCGACCACGACCAACGCCGCAAAACCGAACCGCCGGCCGCCCTTGACGACCTTTGCGACGCGATTGATCGCCACCAGCTTTTCGACCAGTTCGGAATCTTCCCGATCGGAACGCCGGTCTTCTCTGGAACCTCGTGCCATAAGTCCTACCCTTATACCTAAATCTTCAAGCCGGCTTCACGCGCGGCATCGGCCAGCGCCTTCACCCGGCCGTGATACCGGTAGCCGCCGCGGTCGAACACCACTTCGGACACGCCGCTGGCCTTGGCGCGTTCGGCAATCAACTTGCCTACCTCGACGGCCGCATCGGCGTTGCCGCCGGTGTTCAGCTTGCTGCGCAGATCCTTATCCAGGCTGGACGCGTTCGCCACGGTGCGACCTGACCCGTCGTCGATGATTTGCGCGTAGATCTGCTTGTTGGAGCGGAACACGGACAGCCGCGGTTTGACCTTCTCCACCTTGCGGATCGCGAAACGCGAACGCTTCTTCCGCCGTTCGCGCAGTTCTTTGGCTTTCAGCATCGTCCTTCGCCCTTACTTCTTCTTGCCTTCCTTACGCAGGATCGACTCATCTGAATAGATCAGTCCTTTCCCCTTGTAAGGCTCGGGCGGCCGCCCGGAGCGGATCTCGCTGGCGACCTGTCCCACAAGCTGCTTGTTCGGCCCCGACACGGCGATGATGTTGCCGCGTTCGCCTTCCATCGCAATCTTGATGCCGTCCGGAATCGGGAACTTGACGTCGTGGCTGAAGCCGAGCTGCAGGTTCAGGGCTGAGCCCTGGACCTGGGCCCGGTAGCCGACGCCGCTGATGTTCAGGCGCCGCGTGAAGCCCTCCGAGACGCCCTTGACGGCGTTGTCGATCAGACTGCGGGTGGTGCCCCACAACTGTCGTGCCCGCTTGGAGTTGTCGCGCGGGCTGACCCGTACGACGCCGTCCGCGCTTTCGACGCTGACGTCCTCGTGCAGCGGCACGGTCTCTTCGCCCAGCTTTCCCTTGGCCTTCAACAGCCCGGCGGCGATAGAAATCTCGACGCCGTCCGGAACCGCAACGGGGTTGTTTCCAATGCGAGACATCCGCCTGCTCCTCAGAACACCCGGCAGAGCACTTCGCCGCCGACATTGGCAGCGCGCGCCTCTGCATCCGACATCACGCCGCGCGGCGTCGACAGAATGGAGATGCCCAACCCGTTGAACTCCCGCGGCAGTTCCTTGATGCCTGAATAGACACGCCGGCCCGGCTTCGAGATTCGGGACAGCTCGCGGATTGCCGGTTCGCCGTCGGCATATTTCAGCTCGACGGTCAGTTCGGTGACGCCCGGCCGCATTTCGGCCCAGCTGAATCCACGGATATAGCCCTCGCGCTGCAACACATCCAAAACGTTGGCGCGCAGCTTCGAGGCCGGCGTTGTCACCGTCCGTTTCCGTGCCCGCTGGCCGTTTCGGATCCGTGCCAGCATATCGCCGAGCGGATCGCTCATCGACATCTTGTCTTCCTCCTTACCAGCTCGACTTGGTCACGCCGGGGATCAGCCCCAGCGAGGCCAGGTCGCGCAGCGCAATGCGCGACATCTTGAACTTCCGATAGAACCCACGGGGCCGGCCGGTGACCTCGCACCGGTTTCGGACGCGAACCTTGGAACCATTGCGCGGCAGCTTGGACAGCTTGATCTGCGCCGCAAAACGCTCTTCCGGCGGCAACGCGCGGTTCTTCACCGTCGCCTTCAGCGCGCTGCGCTTGTTCGCTTGCTTGGCGACAAGACGCTGCCGGCGCGTGTTCTTCTGAATGGCACTTTTCTTGGCCATAGGGCGTTACTCCAATGGGTTTCTTCAGTTCGAGAACGGCAGGTTGAAGCCGCGCAACAGCGCTTTCGCCTCGTCATCGGACCTGGCTGACGTGCAGATCACGATGTCCATGCCGCGAATGGTGTCGACCTTGTCGTAGTCAACTTCCGGAAAAACGATCTGCTCCTTCAGGCCCATCGCATAATTGCCTCGGCCGTCGAAGCTTTTGCCGTTCAGCCCACGGAAGTCCCGCACGCGCGGCAAAGCGATGTTCACCAGGCGATCGAGAAAATCGTACATGTGATCCCGGCGCAGCGTGACCTTGCAACCGATCGGCATGCCTTCCCGCAGCTTGTAGTTGGCGATCGACTTCTTGGCGCGCGTCACCACGGGCTTCTGGCCAGTGATCACGGTCATATCGCTGACCGCGCCGTCCAGGCGCTTGCGATCCGCCACCGCCTCGCCGACACCCATGTTCACCACGATCTTTTCCAGCCGCGGCACCTGCATGTCGTTGCTGTAGCCGAACTCTTCCTTCAGCGCCTTCTTCAGTTCGCCATCGTACTGGGTCTTCAGGCGCGGGATGTATCGATCTTCGCTCATGGTCGTCCTATTCCCTCAACGGCTAGCGGTCGAGGACTTCGCCAGAGGCGCGGGAGAACCGCACCTTGTTTCCGTTTTCCAGGATCCGGAACCCGACCCGGGCCGGCTTGTCCGTCTTCGGATCGATCACGGCCACGTTGGACACGTGGATCGGCCCTTCCTTGTCAACGATGCCACCCGGATTGACCTGGGTCGGCCGGGTGTGCCGCTTGACCATGTTGACGCCCTGGACCAGCACGCGGCTCTCCTTCGGCATCACCTTGACCACCTCGCCGGTGCGGCCTTTGTCGCGACCGGTCAGGACAACGACCTTGTCCCCTTTTTTGATCTTTGCGGCCATAACCGCCTCTCTCTTTGCCCTTGTTCCGTGGTTTCACCCAAGACCCCTGCGGCCTCAGATGACCTCCGGAGCCAGTGAAATAATCTTCATGAAGCGCTTCGCGCGCAGTTCGCGGACCACCGGACCGAAGATACGGGTGCCGATCGGCTCTCCCTGCTTGGTGATCAGGACCGCCGCGTTCCTGTCGAAACGGATCGTCGAACCGTCGGGGCGCCTGATCTCCTTGGCGGTGCGCACGATCACCGCACGATGGACGTCGCCCTTCCTCACGCGGCCGCGCGGGATCGCTTCCTTCACGGTCACCACGATCACGTCGCCGACCGACGCGAACTTGCGCTTGGATCCACCAAACACCTTGATGCACTGGACACGGCGCGCGCCTGAATTGTCGGCAACGTCCAGGTTAGTCTGCATCTGGATCATCGGACCAAATCCCTCAACAAAATCATCAATCGCCAGCGTCGACCGAGGCTCAAGCCTCGACCTGCTCGGCAATCACTTCCCACGTCTTCCGCTTCGAAAACGGCCGGCACTCGCGGATCCGGACCTGATCGCCCTTGCGGGCGGCATTGGCCTCGTCATGTGCCATGAACTTTTTCGACTTGCGGATGATCTTCTTGTACAGCGGATGCTTGATCCGCCGTTCCACCAGGACGACGACCGTCTTGTCGGCCGCATCCGAAACCACCGTGCCCTGAAGGACGCGTTTAGGCATGCCGTAATCCTCCGGATCAGACCGACGCCGAGCGGCGTTCGTTGATGACTGTCTTGACGCGCGCGATGTCCCGGCGAACTTCGCGCACCCGCGCCGTGTTCTCAAGCTGCCCGCTGGCGGCCTGGAAGCGCAGGTTGAATTGTTCCTTGCGCAACGCCGCCAGCTCGTCGCTGAGCTCGTCCGGCGATTTCTGGCGCAGATCTTCGGCCTTCATTTCCTTACCTCTATCCTTCTCCGCCGATGCGGGAAACGATCCGACAGCGAACCGGCAGCTTGGCCGCGGCCAGCGCAAAGGCCGCCTTGGCGATCTCGGGCTGCACGCCGTCCATTTCGAACATGATCCGGCCAGGCTTGACCCGGCACATCCAGAATTCCGGCGACCCCTTGCCCTTGCCCATGCGGACTTCGGCAGGTTTCTGACTGACCGGTACGTCCGGAAAAACGCGGATCCAGACCTTGCCCTGGCGCCGGATATGCCGGACCAGGGCACGCCGCGCCGCTTCGATCTGGCGCGCCGTGATACGACCGGGCTGCACCGCCTTCAGGCCAAAAGATCCGAAGTTCAGCGAGGCGCCACCCTTGGCGTTGCCGTGGATCCGGCCTTTGTGCGCCTTGCGGTATTTCGTCCGTTTCGGGCTAAGCATCGTTCATTCGTCCCAACTGTGTGCTGCAGCGCGGCCTAGCGACCGACCTGCTGTTCGGCGAGGCGCTTGTCCTGCGCCATCGGATCGTGGGCCATGATCTCGCCCTTGAAGATCCAGACCTTGACGCCGCAGATCCCGTAGGTGGTTTTCGCTACCGCCGTGCCGTAGTCGATGTCGGCCCGCAGCGTGTGCAGCGGCACACGGCCTTCGCGGTACCACTCCATGCGGGCGATCTCGGCGCCGCCCAAACGGCCGCCGCAATTGATGCGAATGCCCTGGGCGCCCAGCCGCATGGCAGACTGAACGGCGCGCTTCATCGCTCGGCGGAACGCAACGCGGCGGGTCAACTGCTGTGAGATATTCTCGGCCACCAGCTTCGCATCAAGCTCTGGCTTGCGGATCTCCACGATGTTCAGCGCGACGTCGCCGCCCGTCATCTTCGACAGATCCTGACGAAGTTTCTCGATGTCGGCACCCTTCTTGCCGATCACCACGCCCGGGCGGGCGGTGTGGATCGTCACCCGCGCCCGCTTTGCGGGGCGCTCGATCACGATCTTGGAAACGCCCGCCTGGCTCAACCGCTGGTCAAGGTACTCCCTGAGCGCGATGTCCTCGTGCAGCAGGTTGCCGTAGGTCTTGCCGGCGAACCAACGGGAGTCCCAGGTCCGGTTGATACCAAGACGCAGGCCGATCGGATTGACTTTTTGCCCCATCAGGCGGTCTCCTCGCGCTCTCGCACCACAATTCTCATATTGCTGAATGGCTTCTCGATGCGGCCGACCCGGCCCCGGGCGCGCGCCCGGAACCGCTTCAGAACGAACGCCCGGCCGACCGTCGCCTCTTTCACGTAGAGCCGATCAACGTCGAGCTGGTGGTTGTTCTCGGCATTGGCGATCGCTGCCTGCAGCAGCTTCTTCACCTCGCCGGCGATACGCCGGCTGGAGAAGCTCAGCGCCGCAAGCGCCTGGCCCGCATCCTTGCCGCGAATGGTCTGGGCCACCAGGTTCAGCTTCTGCGGACTGGTCCGGATCGACTTGGCGTAGGCCATCGCCTCGGTCTCGTCCAGCTGCCGTTCTCTTGCCATCTTGCCCATCGTCAGGCCCTCTTCGCCTTCTTGTCGGCGGCGTGGCCCTGATAGGTCCGGGTCGGCGAGAACTCGCCGAACTTGTGGCCGATCATGTCCTCGGTCACCAGCACGGGAATGAACTTGTGCCCGTTGTAGACGCCGAAGGTCATGCCGACGAACTGCGGCAGGATCGTCGACCGCCGTGACCAGGTCTTGATGATCTCTTTGCGGCCAGACTGACGCGTCGCTTCCGCCTTCTTCAGCAGAAACACGTCGACGAAAGGCCCTTTCCAAACAGAGCGAGACATTTCCCGGCTCTCCTTTACTTCTTCGCGTGCCGGCGACGGATGATGAACTTGTCCGTCGACTTGTTCGACCGTGTCCGCTTGCCCTTGGTCGGCTTGCCCCACGGGGTGACGGGATGGCGGCCGCCCGAGGTCCGGCCTTCGCCGCCGCCGTGCGGATGATCGACCGGGTTCATGGCGACGCCACGCACCTCCGGCCGCTTGCCGAGCCAGCGCTTGCGGCCGGCCTTGCCCAGCTTGATGTTCTGCTTGTCGGCGTTAGAGACGGCGCCGACGGTGGCCATGCATTCGCCGCGCACCACCCGGACCTCGCCGGAGCCCAGCTTGAGCTGGGCGTAGCCCTGGTCGCGGCCGACCAGCTGCGCATAGGTGCCGGCGGCGCGGGCGATCTGGCCACCCTTGCCCGGTTTCATCTCCACATTGTGGACGATCGTGCCGATCGGCATGTTGGTCAGCAGCATCGCATTGCCCGGCTTGACGTCGACCCGCTCGCCGGCAACGACCTGGGCGCCGGCACGCATCCGCGCCGGGGCCAGGATGTAGGCCAGTTCGCCGTCCTGATACTTGATCAGGGCGATGAAGGCGGACCGGTTCGGGTCGTACTCGATCCGCTCGACCGTGGCCGGCACGTCGAACTTGCGGCGCTTGAAGTCGATCACGCGATACTTGCGCTTGTGACCGCCGCCACGCCGGCGGGCGGTGATCCTGCCGTTGTTGTTGCGTCCGCCCTTTTTCGTCAGGCCCTCGGTCAGGATCTTGACCGGGTCGCCCTTGTAGACGTGCGACCGGTCGACAAGGACCAGGCCACGCGTGCCGGGCGTGATCGGTTTGAATTGTTTCAGCGGCATGGTTCTACAGCCCCGTCGTCACGTCGATTGAATCGCCCTCGGCCAGACGGACGATCGCCTTCTTGAAGTCATTGCGCTTGCCGGGCCGGCCCCGAAACCGCTTGGTCTTGCCGTTCTGGCGCAGCGTGTTGACCGCCATTACCTTCACCTTGAACAGCTTTTCGACCGCGGATTTGATCTCCGGCTTGGTCGCGTCCAGCGCCACCTCGAAGGCGACCTGGTTGTGCTCACCGACCAGCGTGGCCTTTTCAGTAATCAGCGGCCGGCGCAGAACCTGATACATGCGTTCGTCGCTGACCGGGCGTTTGTTGAAGTATTTCCAGCTCATTTCAGGCGGCCCTCCAGCGTCTCGACCGCATCCTTGGTCAGCACCAGCGTCTGGTGGCGCAAAATGTCGTAGACGTTCGCGCCTTCGCTGGGCAGGACATCCAGGTTCGGCACATTGCGCGCCGCGAGCGCGAGATTGTCGTCGATCTCCGATCCCGAAACGATCAGGACGTTCGACCAGCCCAGCTTGTCCAGCTTGGCCGCCAGATCCTTCGTCTTCGGCGACTTCAGCACCGCCGCATCCAGGATGATCAGGTCGCCGTCCGCCTGCTTCGACGACAACGCGGCGCGCATGGCCATCCTGCGGACCTTCTTAGGCAACTTGTGCGCGTGCGACCGCGGCGTTGGACCGAAGGCCCGTCCGCCCGACCGGAACTGCGATACCTTGCCGCTGCCCCGCCGCGCGCGCCCGGTTCCCTTCTGGCGAAACTGCTTCGCCGAGGTGCCCGAAACCTCGCTGCGGCCCTTAACCTTGTGGGTGCCCGCCCGTCGCTTGGCCAGCTGCCAGTTCACCATGCGTGCGAGGATGTCCTTGCGCACCGGCGCACCGAACACGTCCTCGGGCAGAGTGATCTCGCCCGCCGCCTTGTTATCGAGCGTGATGATCTTGGTTTTCATCTTGCCCGGCCTTCTCAGTTCTCGTTGTTGTCGGTTTCGACGGCTTCGGCCGTCTCCGCCGGCTCGGGTGCAGCCTCCGCCGGCTCGTCGGCGCCGGCCGCGGCCTTGATGCCGCGCGGCTGCGGCACGCCGTCGGGAAGCGGCCGTTTGGTCGCGTCGCGCACCTCGACCCAGCTCCCCTTGGAACCGGGCACGGCGCCCTTGATCATGATCAAGCCGCGGCCCGCGTCCGTCGCCACGACCTCAAGGTTCTGCGTCGTGGTCCGCTTGGCGCCCATGTGGCCGGCCATCTTCTTGCCCTTGAACACCTTGCCGGGTTCCTGGCACTGGCCGGTGGAGCCGTGCGCGCGATGCGAGATCGACACGCCGTGGCTGGCGCGCAAGCCGCCAAAATTGTGACGCTTCATCGCGCCGGCAAAACCCTTACCGATCGACGTTCCGGCGACGTCGACGAACTGGCCGGTCACGAAATGCTCGGCCGTCAACTCGTCGCCCACGTTCAGCATGGCGTCGTCGCTGACGCGGAACTCGATCAGTTTGCGCTTGGGCTCGACCTTGGCCTTGCCGAAGTGCCCGCGCATCGGCTTGGTGAGCCGCGACGGCTTCATCTGGCCGGCGCCAAGCTGGACCGCCTGGTAGCCGTCCGTATCCACAGTCCTGACCGAAACCACCTGGACGCCGTCAAGCGCCAGCACGGTCACCGGAACATGCGCGCCCTCTTCCGAATAGAGCTGGGTCATGCCCAGCTTGCGGGCGATCACACCGCTTCGCATAGCCGTCATCCCTACAGCTTGATCTCGACGGCGACGCCGGCGGCCAGATCGAGCTTCATCAGCGCATCGACCGTCTGGGGCGTCGGATCGACGATGTCCAGCAGCCGTTTGTGCGTCCGCACCTCGAACTGCTCCCGGCTCTTCTTGTCGATGTGCGGCGAGCGCAGCACCGTGAACCGTTCGATCCTGGTCGGCAGCGGGATCGGCCCGCGCACCTGCGCACCGGTCCGTTTGGCCGTGTTGACGATCTCCAGGGTCGACGTATCGAGGATCCGGTGATCAAAAGCCTTCAGGCGAATTCTTATGTTTTGGCTATCCATGCCATCCTCCACAACGAAGGCGCGGTCCCGATGACCGCGCCTGCGTTTGTGGTTCCCGTTAGTCGATGATTCCGGAGACGACGCCGGCGCCGACGGTGCGGCCGCCTTCGCGGATCGCGAAGCGCAGGCCTTCGTCCATCGCGATCGGCGCGATCAGCTCGACCTCCATCGCGATGTTGTCGCCCGGCATCACCATCTCCGTGCCTTCCGGAAGCTTCACCGAACCCGTCACGTCGGTCGTCCGGAAATAAAACTGAGGCCGGTAGTTCGAGAAGAACGGCGTGTGACGACCGCCCTCGTCCTTCGTCAGAATGTAGGCCTCGCACGTGAACTTCGTGTGCGGCGTGATCGACCCAGGAGTCGCCAGGATCTGGCCGCGCTCGACCTCGTCGCGCCCGACGCCACGAAGCAGCACGCCCACATTGTCGCCAGCCTCGCCGCTGTCCAGCAGCTTGCGGAACATCTCAACGCCCGTGCAGGTCGTCTTCGACGTCTCCTTCAGCCCGACAATCTCAATCTCGTCGCCGACATGAACCTTGCCCGCCTCGACACGGCCCGTCACAACGGTGCCGCGCCCGGAAATCGAGAACACGTCCTCGATCGGCATCAGGAACGGACGGTCAACCGGACGGTCCGGCTGCGGAATGTAGTCGTCCACCGCCTTCATCAGCTCCTTGACCTTCTCGGCGCCGACCTCAGGATCCTTGCCTTCCAGCGCCGCAAGCGCAGAACCGGCAATGATCGGAATGTCGTCGCCCGGGAAGTCGTAGACCGACAACAGCTCGCGAACCTCAAGCTCGACCAGCTCCAGAAGCTCCTCGTCGTCGACCTGATCCACCTTGTTCAGGAAAACAACGATCGCCGGAACGCCGACCTGGCGGGCCAGAAGAATGTGCTCGCGCGTCTGCGGCATCGGGCCGTCGGCTGCCGAAACAACCAGGATCGCACCGTCCATCTGGGCTGCGCCCGTGATCATGTTCTTCACGTAGTCGGCATGGCCAGGGCAGTCCACGTGCGCGTAGTGACGGCCGTCCGTCTCGTACTCGACATGCGCCGTGTTGATCGTGATCCCGCGCGCCTTCTCTTCAGGCGCCTTGTCGATATTGTCGTAGTCCATGAAATCGGCGCCGCCGCCTTCCGCAAGCACCTTCGTGATCGCGGCCGTCAACGTCGTCTTGCCATGGTCAACGTGACCAATCGTTCCAATGTTGCAGTGCGGCTTCGTCCGCTCGAATTTCTCTTTCGCCATTGATCAAGTTCTCCGTTGACCTATTGCCTTAGGCGAGCTTGGCGCGGACTTCGTCCGCCACCGCCTGGGGCACCTGCTCGTAGTGATCGAAATGCATGCTGTACTGGGCGCGGCCCTGGGACAGCGACCGAAGGGTGTTCACGTAGCCGAACATGTTCGCCAGCGGCACCATCGCGCTGATGACGCGCGCGTTGCCGCGCTGGTCCATGTTGCCGACCTGGCCCCGGCGGCTGTTCAGGTCACCGATGATGTCGCCCATATAGTCCTCGGGCGTCACCACTTCGACCCGCATTACCGGTTCCAGCAGCTTGGCGGCGCCCTTCTGCATGCCTTCACGGAAGGCCGCCCGGGCGGCAATCTCGAAGGCCATGACCGAGGAGTCCACGTCGTGGTAGGCGCCGTCGACCAGAGTGGTCTTGAAGTCGATCACCGGGAAGCCGGCAAGCACGCCGCTTTGCATGGCTTCCTTGAAACCCTTCTCCACGCCGGGGATGTATTCGCGCGGCACCGACCCACCGACGATCTTGCTTTCGAACTCGAAGCCCGAGCCCGGCTCGGACGGCTCGAAATCGACGATGATGCGCGCGAACTGACCGGAACCGCCGGTCTGCTTCTTGTGCGTGTAGTCGATCTGGCAGGGCTTGCTGATCGTCTCGCGGTAGGCCACCTGGGGGGCGCCGATATTGGCATCGACCTTGAATTCCCGCTTCATGCGGTCGACCAGGATATCCAGATGGAGCTCGCCCATCCCCTTGATGATGGTCTGGCCGCTCTCGTGGTCGGTCGCGACCTGGAACGAGGGATCCTCGGCCGCAAGGCGCTGCAGGGCGGTGGACATCTTCTCCTGGTCGCCCTTGGTCTTCGGCTCGACCGCAATCTCGATGACCGGATCGGGGAACTCCATCCGCTCCAGAATGATCGGCGCGGACGAGTCGCACAGCGTGTCGCCGGTGGTGGTCTGCTTCAGACCGCACAGGGCAACGATGTCGCCGGCGCGCACTTCCTTGACGTCCTCGCGTTCGTTGGCGTGCATCAGCAGCATACGGCCGATCCGCTCACGCTCGCCCTTGACCGTGTTATGGACGTAGCTGCCGGATTCCAGAACCCCGGAATAGACCCGCATGAAGGTCAGGGATCCGACGAACGGGTCCGCCATGATCTTGAAGGCCAGCCCCGAGAACGGCGCGTCGTCGGACGGCGGACGGGAGTCCTCCTCGTCGCTGTCGACCTTGACGCCCTTGACGTCAGGCAGGTCCACCGGCGACGGCAGGAAATCGACAACCGCATCCAACAGCGGCTGAACGCCCTTGTTCTTGAAGGCCGAACCGTTCAGGACCGGCACGAGGGCGCCTTCGACGGTGCCCTTGCGGATGCAACGGATCAGCGTCGCCTCGTCGGGCTCGGTGCCCTCCAGGTAGGCTTCCATCGCGTCGTCGTCCTGCTCGACGGCAAGCTCGATCATGGCTTCACGATAGGTCGCGGCCTGGTCGGCATGTTCTTCGGGAATGTCGACCGCCTCGTATGCCGCGCCCAGATCCTCGCCCTGCCACACGACATACTTCATCCTGATCAGGTCGATGACGCCGCTGTACTCGGCCTCGGATCCGACCGGGAGATTGACCACCAGCGGCACGGCGCCCAGGCGGTCCTTGATCATGTCGACGCAGCGATAGAAGTCGGCGCCCATCCGGTCCATCTTGTTGACGAAACAGATGCGCGGAACGCCGTATTTGTCGGCCTGGCGCCAAACGGTCTCGGACTGCGGCTCGACGCCGGCGACGGAGTCGAATACCGCAACGGCGCCGTCCAGCACGCGCAGCGAGCGTTCCACCTCGATCGTGAAATCGACGTGGCCGGGCGTGTCTATGATGTTCACGCGGTGGTCGTTCCAGAAGGCCGTCGTCGCCGCCGACGTGATGGTAATGCCGCGCTCCTGCTCCTGCTCCATCCAGTCCATGGTGGCAGCGCCGTCGTGGACTTCGCCGATCTTGTAGGACTTGCCGGTGTAATAGAGGATGCGCTCGGTGGTCGTGGTCTTGCCGGCATCGATGTGCGCCATGATGCCGATGTTTCGATACCGCTCGATAGGGGTGGTGCGTGCCATGTCTGGATCCTCCTATCCCGTCACCAGCGGTAGTGCGAGAAGGCCCGGTTGGCCTCGGCCATCTTGTGGGTGTCTTCCCGCTTCTTGATTGAGTTGCCGCGGTTGTTGGCGGCATCCATCAGTTCGCCCGACAGCCGCTCGACCATGGTGTTCTCGGAACGCTTGCGCGCCATCTCGATCAACCAGCGGAAGGCCAGGGCCTGCGCCCGGTCGGTGCGGACCTCGATGGGAACCTGATAGGTGGCGCCGCCGACACGGCGGGACCGCACTTCCAGGTGCGGCTTCACGTTGTCGATCGCCTCGTGGAACATCCGCACCGGATCGGCCGAGCCGCGGCCAGCCATCTGGTCGAAGGCGCCGTAGACGATGCGCTCGGCAACCGCCTTCTTGCCGTCGATCATCACGGAGTTGATGAACTTGGAAACAACGATATCGCCGAACTTGGCGTCCGGGATCAGCTCGCGTTTTTCTGCAGCGCGACGTCGCGACATGGCCCGTCTCCCTACTTCGGCCGCTTGGCGCCGTATTTGGAACGGCGCTGGCGGCGGTCCTGGACACCCTGGGTGTCGAGGGTCCCGCGAATGATGTGGTAGCGGACGCCCGGCAGGTCCTTGACGCGGCCGCCGCGGATCATGACCACCGAATGCTCCTGCAGATTGTGGCCTTCGCCGGGGATGTAGCTGGTCACCTCGAACCCGTTGGTGAGGCGCACCCGCGCAACCTTTCTAAGCGCCGAGTTCGGCTTTTTCGGCGTCGTGGTGTACACGCGCGTGCACACCCCACGTTTCTGGGGGCACGCCTTCAGGGCCGGCACCTTGTTTTGCTCGGGCTTGTCTTCACGACCCTTGCGGATCAGCTGGTTGATCGTCGGCATCCGTCGTTCCGTCTCTTCTGTCCAATTAGCGCCAGGACACAAAACCGGCAGCCACGCCAACCGGCGCCGGCCGCCAAGCAATTCCGTCAAAAGCCAATACCACCCTGCCGCCCCTTCACCGTCCAAGCCACGCCGTCTTTTGGCGGGCTCCGGTGCTCGGGTACGCACGACGCCGCAGGTCAAGCCACTTCGCTTCACCAGCGGGTCGTCAATGCAGCCAGCGGTCCGGCTTATGTTGTCTCATACGAGCTTTCGCCCGGGCGCCGTGTTTAGGTCGTTCCGCTTCCCGTATCGGCCCGATGCCGTTTCAGACGAAGCGTCCAGCCAAGGGCTCGAAAGCCCAGGCTGGATTTGACCTACTACCAGCCCCCTTGATGAGGCGCGCGGATACTATTTCCGAGACCTTAACCAGTCAAGCGCGAAAAGCGCCTTTTTTCGCTATTTTCCGGCACATAACAGCATTAACGGCCGGGCCGGCGGAACGCACGAATGTTGCGGCGCCGGGGGCATCCGGAGCCCGATTATTGCCCCGCCGCTCCCTTGGCCGGGCGGTGTGCATCGCCGGATCCGGCGGTGGCCTCCGGCGAGCCGGACCGCGGCGACTCAGTGCCGCCCAGAGTTATCGCAACGTCCCGCAAATCGCCTTCGTCCAGCGTTTCCTTGGCCAGCAGGAGGTCGGCATAGTGCTCCAACCCGTCGCGGTTGGCCTCCAGAATGGCGTTCGCGCGTGCCAGCGCGCCGTTGACCAGGTCGCGCACCGCGCAGTCGATCTCGCGCGCGGTCTCCTCACTGTACTGGCGTTCCAGCGACGGCAGCAGCGGGCCCGGCAGAGGCCCGGCCCTTTCCTCGGCATAGGATGCCTGCCCCAGCTTGGCGTCCATGCCGTAACGGGTGACCATGCTGCGCGCGATGTCGGTCGCCCGCTGGATGTCGTCGGCGGCGCCGGTGGACAGCTCGCCGAAGATCAGCAGTTCCGCGGCGCGGCCGCCCAGCAGCACCGCCATCTTGTTCTCCAGTTCCTCGCGGGTCATCAGATAGCGGTTCTCGGTGGGCCGCTGAATCGTATAGCCCAGCGAGCCGATCCCGCGTGGAATGATCGAGACCTTCTGGACTTGGTCGGTCCCCGGCAGGGCCATGGCAACGAACGCATGGCCCATTTCGTGATACGCCACGACCCGGCGTTCGTCCTCGTTGATCAGGCGGTTGCGCTTTTCCAGGCCCGCCACGATCCGCTCGATTGCGCTGACGAAGTCCTCCTGCTCGACGGACTCCGCGTCCCGGCGCGTCGCCATCACCGCGGCCTCGTTGACCAGGTTGGCAAGATCGGCCCCGCTGAAGCCGGCGGTCAGGCTCGCGATGCGGTCCAGGTCCACGGTCGCCGCCATCTTGATGTTGGCCGCATGCACGACCAGGATCGCGCGCCGTCCGGTCCTGTCGGGGCGATCGACCAGGACCTGCCGGTCGAACCGTCCCGGGCGCAGCAACGCCGGATCCAGCGTCTCCGGCCGGTTGGTGGCGGACAACAGGACGACGCCCGAGCGCGGATCGAACCCGTCCAGCTTGGCCAGCAACTGGTTCAGGGTCTGTTCGTGTTCGCGCTCGCCGCCCAACTGCCCTGCCCCGCGCGCCCGGCCCAGGGCATCCAGTTCGTCAATAAAGATGATGCAGGGCGCGTTGGTGCGGGCCTGTTCGAAAAGGTCGCGGACCCGCGCTGCCCCGACCCCGACGAACATCTCGACGAATTCCGAGCCGTTGATTGAAAAGAACGGGACCGATGCCTCGCCCGCCACCGCCCGCGCCAGCAGGGTCTTGCCGGTTCCGGGCGGCCCGACCAGAAGAATGCCCTTGGCAATCCGCGCACCCAGCCGTCCGTACCGGCCGGGATCGCGCAGAAACTCCACCACCTCGGCCAGCTCTGCCTTGGCTTCGTCGACGCCGGCGACATCGTCGAAGGTGACGTCGATGTTCTTTTCCACATAGACCTTGGCCTTGCTCTTGCCGATCGACATCAGGCCGCCGAATCCCTGCTTTTCGGCCATCCGCCGGATGAAAAAGGCCCAGATCGCGACGAAAATGGCGATCGGCACGATCCAGGACAGCAGGTTCTCCAGAAACCGGCTTTCGATCTGGCCGGTGAACTCGACGCCGTAGGCGGACAGGTCCTCGGCAAAGGACGGATCCACCCGCACCGTGTGAATCATGGTCCGTCCGTCCGGCAGGGGTTCGGCCAGGACCCCGCGGATATGTTCGTCGGAGACGGCCACCGAGCGCAGCCGCCCGTCCTCCAGCAGCTCCATAAAGCGGCTGTAGGGCACGGTTTCCACCTGCCGGAACGAGATCCACATCTGCTGGATAAGCATGATGAGGATGGCCGCGGCGACGAAGTAAAGGATGTTAAGCCGGCTTTTCTTTTCCACCGTGCGTCTCCTCGCGCGGCGCGATGCGGCCGCGCTGTCAGAGACCGAGCCTAGCGGACCCCGCGCCCCGGCGAAACGACCTAGAGCAAGTTGCCGGCCTCAAAAAACGCGACCCCCCTTGCCGGATCGGACAAGGGAGGCCGGCAAAAACGGCGATGCGGCGCGTTATTCCGCCGCGTCTGGCGCCTCGGTGCTTTCCGGGGCCGCGTGCTCCAACGCCGCAGGCTGCTTTTCCTCCTGCATGGCCTGGATCTCGCGGTCCTTGGCGACCGCGACCTGGCGCAGCCGCTTCATCACCGCGCCGGTCCCGGCCGGGATCAGCCGGCCAACGATGACGTTCTCCTTGAGGCCCTGCAGGCTATCGATCTTTCCGTTGACCGCCGCCTCGGTAAGGACGCGGGTGGTCTCCTGGAACGAGGCCGCCGAGATGAAGGACTTGGTCTGCAACGAGGCCTTGGTGATGCCCTGCAGAACCGGCCGCAAACGTGCCGGTTGCTGGTTCTCGGCCATCGCCTTCTCGTTGATTTCCATCGCCTCTTCGCGGTCGATCTGCTCGCCCGCCAAGAGGATGGTGTCGCCGGGGTCGGCAACCTCAACCTTCTGCAGCATCTGGCGGACGATCACCTCGATATGCTTGTCGTTGATCTTCACGCCCTGCAGCCGGTAGACGTCCTGGATCTCCTTGCTGAGATATTCGGACAGCGCCTCGACGCCCATCACCTCCAGGATGTCGTGGGGCACGGGGTTGCCGTCCATCAGCATTTCGCCGCGGCTGACGAAGTCGCCTTCCTGCACCGTGATGTGCTTGCCCTTGGGCACCAGGTACTCCGTCTGCTCCGCGTCCTCCTCGGTGGGTACGACGACGATCCGGCGTTTGGACTTGTAGTCCTTGCCGAATTCGACCCGACCGTCGGATTCGGAGATGATGGCGTAGTCCTTGGGTCGCCGGGCCTCGAACAGCTCGGCCACGCGCGGCAGACCACCGGTGATGTCGCGGGTCTTGGAGCTTTCCAGCGGGATGCGCGCCAGGACGTCGCCCGCCCTGACCGGCTGGCCGTTCTCGACGGAGAGAATGGCGTCCACCGACATGAAGTAGCGCGCCTCCAGCCCGTTCGGCAGGTTGATGACCTCGCCGGCCTCGTCGCGCAGGGTGATGCGCGGCTTCAGCTCGGCGCCCTTGGCCTGCTGTTTCCAGTCCACGACGACCTTGTTGGAGATGCCGGTCGCCTCGTCCATCACCTCGCGCATCGACACGCCTTCGACCAGGTCGACATAGTGCGCGACGCCTTCCTTCTCGGTGATGATCGGCTTGGTATAGGGATCCCAGTCGGCGATCGACTCGCCCTTCTTCACCGGGGATTCCTCGTCCATGCGCAGGCGCGCGCCGTAGGGCACCTTGTGCCGGGCCCGCTCGCGGCCGGCATCGTCGATGATCACCAGCTCGGTGTTGCGGCCCATCACCACCGGACGGCCTTCGGAATCGATAACCACGTTTCGGTTATGGATCTTCAGGGTGCCGTCCACCGAGCTCTCGACCGAGTTCTGTTCGGCGCCGCGCTGGGCGGCACCGCCGATGTGGAAGGTCCGCATCGTCAGCTGGGTGCCCGGCTCGCCGATCGACTGGGCAGCGATCACGCCGATCGCCTCGCCCGAGTTGACCATGGTGCCGCGGGCCAGATCCCGGCCGTAGCAGGTGGCGCAGGCGCCGCCCTTGGACTCGCAGGTCAGGACCGACCGGACCTTGACCGCATCGATGCCGGCGGTTTCGATCTGATCGGCCACTTCCTCTTCGATCAGTTCGCCCGCCTTGACGATCACTTCGCCGCTCAGCGGGTCGAGAACGTCGTCGGAAGCGCAGCGGCCGAGGATCCGCTCGTTCAGCGATTCGATGACGTCGCCGCCCTCGATCACCGCACGGTGGGTCAGCCCCTCGGTGGTGCCGCAGTCATGCTCGATGATGATGCAATCCTGCGCCACATCGACCAGCCGCCGCGTCAGATAGCCGGAGTTGGCCGTCTTCAGCGCCGTATCGGCCAGACCCTTGCGCGCGCCGTGGGTGGAGTTGAAGTACTCCAGCACGCCCAGGCCTTCCTTGAAGTTGGAGATGATCGGCGTCTCGATGATCTCTCCCGACGGCTTGGCCATCAGGCCGCGCATGCCGGCGAGCTGCTTGATCTGGGCCGCAGAACCGCGGGCGCCGGAATGGGCCATCATATAGACCGAGTTCACCAACCCGTCCTGGCCGCGCTCCATCACTTTCATCATCTCGTCGGCGACTTTGTCGGTGCATGACGACCAGACGTCGACGACCTTGTTGTACTTCTCGCCCTGGGTGATCAGGCCGTCCAGGTACTGCTGTTCGTATTCCTTGACCTGGGCCTGGGCGGTGGATATCAGCCCGTGCTTGGAATCCGGCACCATCAGGTCGTCCTTGCCGAACGAGATGCCGGCCCGGCAGGCCCATCCGAAGCCCAGCGCCATCAGCCGGTCGCAGAAGATCACCGTCTCCTTCTGGCCGGTATGGCGGTAGACCAGGTCGATGATGTTGGTGACCTCTTTCTTGGTCAGAAGCCGGTTCACCATCTCGAACGGCACGCGCGGGCTTTTCGGCAGGATTTCGGCCAACATCATGCGCCCGGGGGTGGTGACCACCTTCCGGGTCATCGGCTCGCCGTTCTCGTCGACGCCCTTGTAGATGGCCTTGATCCGCGTCTGCAGCGTCACCGCGCCGGTGTTCAGCGCATGCTCCAGCTCGCCCGAGCTGGCGTACATGGGAATGCGGTGCGCCTTCAGCTTGCCAGCCTTCACGGCCTTGAACGCGACGGCCGGGTCACGCTCTTCGATCTCGGCCACCATGTTCTTCGGATCCCTCAGAAGGATGTCGCGCCGCCCCAGCGCCGCTGACATCGCCTCTTCGGAATCGATGCCGACCTCGGGCCCGACAGCGTCAGGCAATTCATCGCTGAGGTAGTACAGGCCCAGGATGATGTCCTGAGACGGCACGATGATCGGCTTGCCGTTGGCCGGCGACAGGATGTTGTTGGTGGACATCATCAAGACGCGGGCCTCGAGCTGCGCTTCCAGCGACAGCGGCACATGGACCGCCATCTGGTCGCCGTCGAAGTCAGCGTTGAAGGCCGCGCAGACCAGCGGGTGGAGCTGGATCGCCTTGCCCTCGATCAGCTTCGGCTCGAACGCCTGGATGCCCAGGCGGTGCAGCGTCGGCGCGCGGTTCAACAGCACCGGGTGCTCGCGGATCACCTCCTCGAGAATATCCCAGACTTCGGGCCGCTCCTTCTCGACCATGCGCTTGGCCGCCTTGATGGTCGACGCCATGCCATAGAGCTCGAGCTTGGAATAGATAAACGGCTTGAACAGCTCCAGCGCCATCTTCTTTGGCAGGCCGCACTGATGCAGCAAAAGCTCGGGCCCGACCACGATGACCGAACGGCCGGAATAGTCGACACGCTTGCCCAGCAGGTTCTGGCGGAACCGGCCCTGCTTGCCCTTCAGCATGTCCGACAGGGACTTCAGCGGCCGCTTGTTGGCGCCGGTGATGACCCGGCCGCGGCGGCCGTTATCGAACAGGGCGTCGACCGCCTCCTGCAGCATGCGCTTTTCGTTGCGCACGATGATGTCGGGCGCGCGCAGTTCGATCAGGCGCTTCAGCCGGTTGTTCCGGTTGATGACGCGGCGGTAGAGGTCGTTCAGGTCGGAGGTCGCGAACCGGCCGCCGTCCAGCGGCACCAGCGGTCGCAGCTCCGGCGGGATCACCGGAACCACTTCCAGGATCATCCATTCCGGCCGGGTGTTGGATTCCTTGAAGGCTTCCAGCAGCTTAAGCCGCTTGACCAGCTTCTTGCGCTTGGCTTCCGAGCCGGTCTCCTGCAGGTCCTGCCGGGTGGTCTCGATCTCGACGTCGATGTCGATCTCCTCCAGCATCGACTTCAGCGCCTCGGCGCCGATCATCGCGGTGAAGGATTCCTCGCCGAACTCGTCCTGGAAGTCGTAATACTCTTCCTCGCTCAAGAGCTGGAACTGGTTGAGCACCGTGAGACCCGGCTCGGTCACCACGTAGTTCTCGAAATAGAGAACCCGCTCCAGATCCTTCAGCGTCATGTCCAACAGCAGGCCGATGCGGCTGGGCAGCGACTTCAGGAACCAGATGTGCGCCACCGGCGAGGCCAGCTCGATATGGCCCATGCGCTCGCGCCGCACCTTCGACAGCGTCACCTCGACGCCGCACTTCTCGCAGATGATGCCGCGGTACTTCATGCGCTTGTACTTGCCGCACAGGCACTCGTAGTCCTTGATCGGACCGAAGATCCGGGCGCAGAACAGGCCATCCCGCTCGGGCTTGAAGGTCCGGTAGTTGATCGTCTCCGGCTTCTTGATTTCGCCGAACGACCAGGACCGGATCCGCTCAGGGCTGGCGATCGAGATCCGAATATTGTCGAAACTCTGCGGGCCCTGCGTCTGACCAAAGATCTGCATCACATCTTGCATCGAAGCTCTCCTCGCTTCTTCCGCTCCTTTGCGCCCGGCCGGCGGGCAATCCAGGAACGGCAATCTCCATCAAAAAAGCACCGGTCCGCCGCCGGCGGTCAGGCCGACGGCGGCACTAAATCAAGTCAGAAGTCTTCTTGCTGCAACTCGACATTGAGACCGAGCGACCGCAGTTCCTTGACCAGGACGTTGAAGCTTTCCGGAATGCCCGCCTCGAAGTTGTCGTCGCCGCGCACGATCGCCTCGTAGACCTTGGTCCGGCCCGAAACGTCGTCCGACTTCACCGTCAACATCTCCTGCAGCGTATAGGCCGCACCGTAGGCCTCCAGCGCCCAGACCTCCATCTCGCCGAAGCGCTGGCCGCCGAATTGCGCCTTGCCACCCAGCGGCTGCTGGGTGACCAGGCTGTAGGGGCCAATGGACCGGGCGTGGATCTTGTCGTCGACCAGGTGGTGCAGCTTCAGCATGTAGATGTAGCCCACCGTCACCTTGCGGTCGAACGCCTCGCCCGTGCGGCCGTCGATCAGGGAGACCTGGCCGCTGTGGCTGAGGCCCGCACGTTCCAGCATCACGTTGATGTCCGCCTCGTGCGCCCCGTCAAAGACAGGCGTCGCCACCGGGATGCCCGGCTCAAGATTGTGGGCAAGCTCGATGACCTCGCCCTCGTCCAGGGCCTTGATCGCCTTGGCCTCGTTCGGATCGTCGTAGATGTCGATCAGGGTCTTGCGCAGGTCGGTCACCTTGCCGCCGTTGTTCATGGCGGCCAGCGCGTCGCCCACCTGCCGACCCAGACCGGCGCAGGCCCAGCCCAGATGCGTCTCTAGGATCTGGCCCACATTCATCCGGCTCGGCACGCCCAGCGGATTGAGCACGATGTCGATCGGCTCGCCGTTCTCCAGGTAGGGCATGTCCTCGGCCGGCACGATCCGGCTGATGACGCCCTTGTTGCCGTGACGGCCGGCCATCTTGTCGCCCGGCTGCAGCTTGCGCTTCACCGCGACGAACACCTTGACCATCTTCATCACGCCCGGCGGCAGCTCGTCGCCGCGCTGCAGCTTCTCGACCTTGTCCTCGAAGCGGGCCTGCAATCGGCCGATCGAATCGTCAAGCTGCTTGGACAGCGCCTCCAGATCGTCGTTGACCTTGTCGTTGGTGGTCACGATCTGGCGCCACTGTCCCGGCGTGAATTCGGACAACAAGGTCTCGGTGGCCTTGCCGCCGGTCTTCATGCCCTTGGGGCCCGACTTGATGGTCTTGCCCAGGACAAGCTGCTTGATGCGGGCCGCGAACGAGTTCTCCAGGATCGCCCGTTCGTCGTCGCGGTCCTTGGCAAGCCGCTCGATCTCGGCCCGCTCGATCGCCAGCGCGCGCTCGTCCTTGTCGACGCCGCGGCGCGAGAACACGCGGACCTCCACGACCGTGCCCTGGACGCCCGGCGGCACCTTCAGCGAGCTGTCGCGCACGTCCGAGGCCTTCTCGCCGAAGATCGCCCGGAGCAGCTTTTCCTCCGGGGTCATCGGCGATTCGCCCTTGGGCGTGACCTTGCCGACCAGGATATCGCCGGCAACCACCTCGGCGCCGATATAGACGATGCCCGCCTCGTCCAGGTCCTTCAGGGCTTCTTCGCCCACATTGGGGATGTCGCGGGTGATCTCTTCCTGGCCCAGCTTAGTGTCGCGGGCCATCACCTCGAACTCCTCGATGTGAATCGAGGTGAAGACGTCCTCCTTCACGATCCTTTCGGAGATCAGGATGGAGTCCTCGAAGTTGTAGCCCTGCCACGGCATGAAGGCGACCAGGACGTTGCGTCCAAGCGCCAGCTCGCCGAGCTGGGTCGACGGCCCGTCGGCGATGATGTCGCCGGCATTGACCTCATCGCCCATCTTCACCAGCGGCCGCTGGTTGATGCAGGTGTTCTGGTTCGACCGCTGGAACTTCAGCAGGTTGTAAATGTCGACGCCAGACTCAGAGCTTTCCGTCGCCTGGGTCACCCGCACGACGACACGGGTCGCGTCGACCTGGTCGACCACGCCGGACCGCCGGGCGACGATCGCCACACCGGAGTCGCGCGCCACCCGCTCTTCCATGCCGGTGCCGACCAGCGGCGCCTGCGCCTGGATCAGCGGCACGGCCTGGCGCTGCATGTTCGAGCCCATCAGGGCGCGGTTGGCGTCGTCGTTCTCCAGGAACGGGATCAGCGCCGCGGCCACCGACACGATCTGCTTCGGCGAGACGTCGATGAACTCGATGTCCTCCGGCCGCGCGACGATGTACTCGCCGCCCTTGCGGCAGGAGACCAGCTCCTCCGTCAGGGCGCCTTTGGCGTCCAGTTCGGCGTTGGCCTGGGCCACGGTGTAGCGGCCTTCGTCCATCGCCGACATGTAGATCACCTCGTCGGTCACCTTGCCGTTCTTGACCACCCGGTACGGCGTCTCGATGAAGCCGTACTGGTTGACCCGGGCAAAGGTGGCCAGCGAGTTGATCAGGCCGATGTTCGGGCCTTCCGGCGTCTCGATCGGGCAGATCCGGCCGTAATGGGTCGGATGCACGTCGCGCACCTCGAAGCCGGCGCGTTCGCGGGTCAGGCCGCCCGGGCCCAACGCCGACAGGCGCCGCTTGTGGGTGATCTCCGACAACGGGTTGGTCTGGTCCATGAACTGGCTGAGCTGCGAGGAACCGAAGAACTCGCGCACCGCCGCGGCGGCCGGCTTGGCGTTGATCAGGTCGTGCGGCATGACGCTGTCGATGTCCACCGAGCTCATGCGCTCGCGGATCGCACGCTCCATGCGCAGCAGGCCGACGCGGTACTGGTTCTCCAAGAGCTCGCCAACCGAGCGTACGCGCCGGTTGCCCAGGTGATCGATGTCGTCGATATCGCCCTTGCCGTCCTTCAGGTCCATCAGGACCTTCAGGATCGCCAGGATGTCGTCCTTGCGCAGGGCCCGCACCGTATCGGCCACCGCGGTGTCGCCGGTGAAGCCCAGTCGCGAGTTCATCTTGACCCGGCCGACGGCCGACAGGTCGTAGCGTTCGGCATCGAAGAACAGGCTCTTGAACAGGGCCTCGGCGGTCTCCAGCGTCGGCGGCTCACCCGGGCGCATGACTCGGTAAATGTCGATCAGCGCGTCTTCGCGGGTCTCGTTCTTGTCCGCAGCCAGCGTGTTGCGCATGTACGGGCCGATGGCGATGTCGTCGATGTGCAGGGTCGGGATTTCCTTGTGCCCCGCCTCGCCCAGCGCCGCGACGATTTCTTCGGTGAGCTCGTCGCCCGCCTCGGCCAGAACGTCGCCGGTCTCCGCGTTGATCATGTCCTCGGCAACGAAACGCCCGTGCAACTCCTCGACCTCGACTCGAACCTCCTTCAGGCCGCCGTCGACCAGCTTTTTCGACAGCCGCGGCGTGATCTTGGTGCCCGCCTCGGCCAGCACTTTGCCGGACGTCGCATTGACCAGGTCGTGGCGCAGCTTGACACCGCGCAGGCGCTGCGGGTCAAACGTCGTCTTCCAGCCGTTCTTGGTCAGCGTGTAGACGACCTTGTCGTAGAAGACCGCCAGGATCTCCTCCCTCGACATGCCGACCGCTTCGCCCGGCTCCAGCGCCTTGCCTTCCGCCTCAAGCGCGGCCCGCTTCGCGGCGGTTTCGGCGCTGTCCAGCGCCATCAACAGAGTGGTGGCGGGCAGCTTGCGGCGGCGGTCGATGCGGACATAGGCCAGGTCCTTGGCATCGAACTCGAAATCCAGCCACGAGCCGCGATAGGGGATGACCCGGGCGGCGAACAGGAACTTGCCGCTGGAGTGGGTCTTGCCCTTGTCATGGTCGAAGAAGACGCCCGGCGAGCGGTGCATCTGCGAGACGATCACCCGTTCGGTGCCGTTGACGATGAAGGTGCCGTTGTCGGTCATCAACGGCATGTCGCCCATATAGACGTCCTGCTCCTTGATGTCGCGGATCGACCGGGCGCCGGTGTCTTCGTCGACGTCCCAGACGACCAGGCGCAGCGTGACCTTCAGGGGCGCGGCATAGGTGATGCCGCGCTGCTGGCACTCCTCGGTGTCGTATTTGGGGGCTTCCAGCTCGTACTTGACGTATTCAAGCTGCGAGCGCTCGGAGAAATCCTTGATCGGGAATACCGAGATGAACACCTCTTCCAGGCCGGACGCCGTGCGATCCGGGGCCGCGACGCCCTTTTGCAGGAAGGCGTCGTAGGAGGTTTTCTGGACCTCGATCAGGTTCGGCATCGGGGCGACTTCGGCAATGCGGCCGAAGGTCTTGCGGATGCGTTTGCGTTCGGTGAACGACTTGGCCATGTTCATCCTCGTGCGGCAGTACGTGTTTCAATCAGAACGACCGTCTGGGCGGGACCGCGGCCGGCCCGGCGCCCCTCCCAAAATACGCTTTCTTTTCAGGACGATACGTCAACCGTTTTACTTCAGCTCCACGGTCGCGCCGACCTCTTCGAGCTTCTTCTTGAGCTCTTCGGCCTCGTCCTTGGCCGCGCCTTCCTTGACGGCCTTCGGTGCGCTTTCGACCAGATCCTTGGCCTCTTTCAGGCCCAGGCCCGTGATCGCACGCACTTCCTTAATGACGTTGATCTTCTTGTCACCGACCGAGGCCAGGACGACGTCGAAGGTGTCTTTCTCCTCCTCCGCCGCGGCGCCTGCGTCGGCGCCACCGGCAACGGCGGCAACCGCCACCGGCGCTGCGGCCGAAACGCCCCAACGCTCTTCCAGAAGCTTGGAAAGATCCGCCGCTTCAAGAACAGTGAGCTGGGACAGCTCGTCCGCAAGTTTTTCAATGTCAGCCATTGTCTTCCGTTCTCCCGGGCTTTCGCCCAACTTGATGTTTGCCGATCTGCACTATTCCGAGGACCCATAGGCGCTGAAAACCCGGGCCAACTGTCCGCCCGGCGCCTGCAGCACGCCTACGATCTTGCCGGCCGGGGCCTGCAGCAGGCCGACCAGCTTGCCGCGCAGCTCGTCCAGCGATGGCAGGGTCGCCAACGCCTTGATTCCGGCGGCATCCAGAGCGTTCTCATCGAGACCCCCGGCAAGGATCGTGAGCTTGTCGTTCTTGTTCGCGAACGCGACCGACACCTTGGCCGCCGCGATCGGATCAGACGAAAAGGCCACTGCCGTGGGCCCGGTGAAATGCTCATCCAGGTACTCGAACTTAGTGCCCTTCAGCGCCAGCTTTGCGAGGCGGTTCTTGGTCACCTTGAACCCAGCGCCCGCTTCGCGCATCTGTTGCCGAAGTTCCGAAACCTCCGCCACCGACAGCCCGGTTTGGTGCGTCAGCACCACCAGACTGGCGTCGGCGAACGTCTCGTGCAGCTCGGCGACCAGGGCTTCCTTCTTGGATCGGTCCACTGATCGGCTCCGCTGTTGAACCGGACGGCCCCAAGGGATCGTTCGGTCGTTGGCATTTAGACCCGCGCGGCTCATCCGCACCGGATCCGGCTCTCCTGCCCGGGAGGTCCGAACTTCGCGCAACGCCCCCGAGGGGACCCCGCGCAAAACCCTTTCCCACCTATCTCTTGGAGGCTGGTTTCCCGCTTAAGGCCGGCACCGCCGGCCACCTCCAGTCTCGGACAGGCTTGGCGAAGACGGCCGAAACGCACCTGGCCCCTTCACCTGACCGCCGCGCCCGTCGGGCCCGGCGGAAACTCGTACACGTCGCGCCAGCCTACGCCGTCTGCGGCAGCACGCTGGTCGGCTCGATCTTGACGCCCGGCCCCATCGACGAGGAGATGGCGACCTTTTCGACAAAGGTCCCCTTCGCCCCGGACGGCTTGGCATGGACGATCGCCGCCGCGAAGGCCCGCGCGTTCTCAGCGATCTGTTCCTCGCTGAAGCTGGCCTTGCCGATGCCGGCATGGATGATGCCGGCCTTCTCGGCGCGGAACTGGATCTCGCCGCCCTTCGCCGCCTGCACCGCTTCGCCCACATTGGGGGTCACCGTGCCCAGCTTGGGGTTCGGCATCAGGCCGCGCGGGCCCAGCACCTTGCCCAGCTTGCCGACGATGCCCATCATGTCGGGCGTCGCGACCACGCGGTCAAAGTTCATCTCGCCCGCCTGGACCTTTTCCGCCAGATCTTCAGCACCGACGATGTCGGCGCCCGCCGCCTTGGCCTCCTCGGCCTTGGCATCCTTGGCGAAGACCGCGACGCGGACCGTCTTGCCGGTGCCGTTGGGCAGGCTGACCACGCCGCGGACCTGCTGGTCTGAATGGCGCGGATCGATGCCCAGGTTCATCGCGATCTCGATGGTTTCATCGAACTTGGCCGTGGCGCCAGATTTCACCAGCTTGACCGCAGCGTCCAGGTCGACGGCCGTGTTGCGGTCGATGCCCTCGTAGGCCGTGCGCAGGCGTTTTCCGTTTGCTTTCATCGCGCTTACTCCACCACCTCGAAGCCCATCGACCGGGCGGACCCGGCGATGGTGTTCATCGCCGCCTCGACGTCGTTGGCGTTCATGTCGACCAGCTTGGCCTCGGCGATCTCGCGCAGCTGGGCCTTGGTGACCCGGCCGGTGATGTCGCGGCCCGGCGTGCTGGACCCCTTGTTCAGCTGGGCGGCCTTGCGCAGATAGAAGCTGGCCGGCGCCGTCTTGGTGACGAAGCTGAAACTGCGGTCCTCGAAGGCCGTGATCACGACCGGGGTCGGCGTGCCCTGCTCGATCGACTGGGTCGCCGCGTTGAACGCCTTGCAGAACTCCATGATGTTGATCCCGCGCTGTCCCAGCGCCGGACCGACCGGCGGCGAGGGGTTGGCCTGCCCCGCCGGTATTTCGAGCTTGATATAGCCCGCGATCTTCTTCGCCATGTTCTATCCCTTCGACTGACCGGCGGTCGCCGGCGTGCCGCCCATCCGGCGGCTGGGTGTTGTGGTCCGGCCCCCCATGGTCTTCCGGGGACGGCCTCCCACAAAAACGTCTCGGCCTAGACCTTCTCGACCTGGCTGTATTCCAGTTCGACCGGTGTCGCGCGGCCGAAAATCGACACCGTAACCTTCAGGCGGGCCTTTTCCTCGTCGACCTCTTCGACCAGGCCGTTGAACGAGGTGAACGGGCCGTCGCAGACCCGGACCTGCTCGCCCACCTCGAAGATGATCGACGGGCGGGGACGCTCGACCCCTTCCTTGACCTGGTAGAGGATCCGTTCCGCCTCCTTCGCCGAAATCGGCGAAGGCTTGTTGCCGGTCCCCAGGAACCCCGTCACCTTCGGCGTGTTCTTCACCAGGTGCCAGGATTCGTCCGTCATCTCCATGTGGGCCAGCACATAGCCCGGGAAGAACTTGCGTTCGCTGGACACCTTCGACCCCCGGCGCATCTCCACCGCCTCTTCGGTGGGGACCAGGACGTCCTCGACGAGGTCGTCCATGCCCAGGGTCTTGACCTGCTCCTTGATCGATTCGGCGACCTTCTTCTCGAAGCCCGAATAGACGTGAACGACGTACCAGCGTTTGGTCACGCAAACTCTCCGTTTCCGGCCGTTTACCAGCCGAGAATGAACTGCACGGCGTTGGACAGGATCCAGTCGATCAACAGGAAGAAGATCGCCATGATCGTCACCATCACGAAGACCATCACCGTCGAAATGCCGGTCTCCCGGCGGGACGGCCAGGTCACCTTGCCCGCCTCCTGGCGGATCTGGCGAACGAACTGTGCCGGTGTGGTCTTGGCCATGCTTGACTTCCACTTTCTGTCTAACGCGTTCGGGCCGCGCCCTTATGTAGGGCGTGCGGCCCGGATTTTCGACCGGCTGGCAGGGGCACTAGGATTCGAACCCAGGACCTTCGGTTTTGGAGACCGACGCTCTACCAGCTGAGCTATACCCCTTCGCCGTGATGCCGCGCCCTCTCCCCGGCCTGTGCAGGCGCGAGGGGGGCGGTTAATCCCGGTCAGTCGATGATTCCGGAGACGACGCCGGCGCCGACGGTGCGGCCGCCTTCGCGGATCGCGAAGCGCAGGCCTTCGTCCATCGCGATCGGCGCGATCAGCTCGACCTCCATCGCGATGTTGTCGCCCGGCATCACCATCTCCGTGCCTTCCGGAAGCTTCACCGAACCCGTCACGTCGGTCGTCCGGAAATAAAACTGAGGCCGGTAGTTCGAGAAGAACGGCGTGTGACGACCGCCCTCGTCCTTCGTCAGAATGTAGGCCTCGCACGTGAACTTCGTGTGCGGCGTGATCGACCCAGGAGTCGCCAGGATCTGGCCGCGCTCGACCTCGTCGCGCCCGACGCCACGAAGCAGCACGCCCACATTGTCGCCAGCCTCGCCGCTGTCCAGCAGCTTGCGGAACATCTCAACGCCCGTGCAGGTCGTCTTCGACGTCTCCTTCAGCCCGACAATCTCAATCTCGTCGCCGACATGAACCTTGCCCGCCTCGACACGGCCCGTCACAACGGTGCCGCGCCCGGAAATCGAGAACACGTCCTCGATCGGCATCAGGAACGGACGGTCAACCGGACGGTCCGGCTGCGGAATGTAGTCGTCCACCGCCTTCATCAGCTCCTTGACCTTCTCGGCGCCGACCTCAGGATCCTTGCCTTCCAGCGCCGCAAGCGCAGAACCGGCAATGATCGGAATGTCGTCGCCCGGGAAGTCGTAGACCGACAACAGCTCGCGAACCTCAAGCTCGACCAGCTCCAGAAGCTCCTCGTCGTCGACCTGATCCACCTTGTTCAGGAAAACAACGATCGCCGGAACGCCGACCTGGCGGGCCAGAAGAATGTGCTCGCGCGTCTGCGGCATCGGGCCGTCGGCTGCCGAAACAACCAGGATCGCACCGTCCATCTGGGCTGCGCCCGTGATCATGTTCTTCACGTAGTCGGCATGGCCAGGGCAGTCCACGTGCGCGTAGTGACGGCCGTCCGTCTCGTACTCGACATGCGCCGTGTTGATCGTGATCCCGCGCGCCTTCTCTTCAGGCGCCTTGTCGATATTGTCGTAGTCCATGAAATCGGCGCCGCCGCCTTCCGCAAGCACCTTCGTGATCGCGGCCGTCAACGTCGTCTTGCCATGGTCAACGTGACCAATCGTTCCAATGTTGCAGTGCGGCTTCGTCCGCTCGAATTTCTCTTTCGCCATTAGCTCTTATGTTCCCTGACAGGCGCCGATTTGGGTGGAGCGGGTGAGGGGAATCGAACCCCCGTCGTAAGCTTGGAAGGCTTCTGCTCTACCATTGAGCTACACCCGCTAGATATGTCCTGATGTCAGCCGGTCCAGCCCTTCAGTCCCAGGCCCGCGGCTGGCGCCGACCTGCGTTGATCCCAATTTGTACTCAGTCCCGCCGCGTCCGGCGGCCGTGCCGTGGTGGAGGGGGTTGGATTCGAACCAACGTAGGCTAAGCCAACGGGTTTACAGCCCGTCCCCTTTAACCACTCGGGCACCCCTCCGGCCCGCGCACAGCCCTCGCCGCAGCGGTCCGCCGGGTGTATTGCGGTTTACCTTATGTTGTCAACTTCAAAACGACAGCATCCGTCCCCTTGTCCGCCTGTGGCGGGCATGGGATCCAGCGATGGGATACGGACGGGCTTGTGCCCGTCACCGTCCCGTCAATATAAGGTCAGGCATGGGGCGACGCAAGCCACGCGCAAACCCGCGCAAGCAGGAGCATTCCGGCCGCACACCGAAGGGTGGCGGGTCGTTGTGGCTGTATGGGGCCCATGCGGTCGCCGCGGCGCTGGCCAACCCGGCGCGCACGCAAGGGCGGCTGATGGCCACCAAGGAGGCCGCGGACCGCCTGGCGGCGGAGGCGCCGGGGCTGGGCGCGACGCCGGAGATCTGCGACCGAAACGCCATCGAGTCGGTGCTGCCCAAGGGCGCGGTGCACCAGGGCGTGGCGCTGGCGACTGGCCCCCTGCCCTACACCGCCCTGGAAGATATTACGGAAACCGCCGAAGACCGGTGCCTGGTGGTGGTGCTGGATCAGGTCACCGACCCCCAGAACGTGGGCGCGATCCTGCGTTCAGCCGCAGTGTTCGGCGCGGCCGCGGTGGTGCTGCCGGAGCGCAATGCCGCGCCCGAGAGCGGCTCCCTGGCCAAGGCGGCCAGCGGCGCCCTGGAGGCGGTGCCACTGGTGCGGGTCTCCAACCTGGCCCGGGCGCTGGGGACCCTGAAGGACGCCGGGTTCTGGCGAGTCGGCCTGGAGGCCGAGGCCGCCCAGACGATCGAGACGGCGCCGCTGGACGGCCGGGCCGCCCTGGTGATGGGGGCGGAGGGCACGGGCCTGAGGCGCCTCACTCGGGAGCATTGCGACCTTTTGGTCCACCTGCCCATGCCCGCCAACGCGGTGGGAAGTTTGAATGTCTCGGCGGCGGCGGCCGTGGCGCTCTACGAGGCGTCCCGGCGGCAGAATTGATACCGGTCAATGTGACGCTTGAGGCGGCGCCCCTATGATCGCATAGTAACTTGTGCCGCGTTTCTCTGGAGACCCAGACCATGATCGAAATCGATCCTGCCGTCGTCAGTTTTGTCATTCTCAAGGCCCGCGAGTTCGACGTGAAGGTCGACCCCGTTGCCGAGGAATCCGATTCCGAAGACGACCAACTGGCCATCCTGGAGAACTACGCCGACGACCCGACCTTTCAGGAGGTCCACGACTTCATCGAGGCGCTGAACGTCTCGGAACAGCGCAACCTGGTGGCGCTGATGTGGATCGGCCGCGGCGACTTCTCCGCCGATGAGTGGCAGGACGCGGCCCGCGAGGCCCGCGATCGGGCCACCAACTCCAGCGCCGACTACCTCTTGGGCACGCCGCTGCTGCCGGACTACCTGGAAGAAGGCATGTCCGCGATGGGCTACGCGCCCGAGGATCTGGAAAAGGCCTGAGCGCGCGCGCCCGCAATTGGCGGATGCATCCGCCGGACGCATCGGGTAAGAGACCCTCACCACCGCCAAGGGGCCGCAGTAGCTCAGTTGGTAGAGCAACTGATTTGTAATCAGTAGGTCGGGGGTTCGAGTCCCTCCTGCGGCACCAGCGACACCCGGGTCCGACCCGGAGACATAGGTAACAGAACGTACCTAAGACATGGGTGACAACCTCGGGCCGAACGGGTTGTCGAGAGGTTGCGGGGTTTTCTGTTCCAAGTCGATATATCCCAGGTCGTAGGTCAT
>Ga0209783_1000040_pt1 | contig 73006 bp, 70 predicted proteins | sample WorMetfiPIANOSA1_FD_187395 | JGI IMG/M metagenome (GOLD analysis project Ga0209783, IMG submission 187395) | Marine gutless worms symbiont microbial communities from Max Planck institute for Marine Microbiology, Germany - Olavius filocauda... | ecosystem: Host-associated > Annelida > Digestive... | reverse complement strand
AGTCCAACGGCATTCCGAAAAACCTGACGTCTCGAAAGGCCAATGCAGGTCGCGATGGTTTGAAGGATCGGAATGTGCGTCCTCCCATCAGGGCCCAGGGCAACGATGCCCAACACAGAGGCCGGATGCATTCACGCAGACTGCATCGAGCCATCCTAAAATCAAACTTGCAAACAGGGGGCGGACCATACATTCGAGACGCCGCGCCGGCGCGCGCCTCCTCACCATGAGGGAGAACGGGAACGGCCACAAAACATCCCCTCGCCCTGAGGAGTGACCGCAGGGAGCGTCTCGAACGGTATGGCTGCCGTCGGCGCACACCCATACGCTAGGACGAGGGCGGGGCGAGCCGGTTCGCCGCGGCGCGCGGCACCAGAAGATAGTAGGTGCCGCGGCTTTTCATCTTGCCGGCCAGCGCCAGGGCCTCGTCGCCGTAGCCCCAGAAGAAATCGCCGCGCACCAGCCCCTTGATGGCGCCGCCGGTGTCCTGGGCGACCACAAGGCGGTTCAAGGGCCGGTCGGTCTCGCCCGGCCAGGTCGTGTCCAGCCACAACGGCAGGCCCAGCGGAACGAAGGCCGTGTCGACCGCCATGCTGCGCCCGGGCGACAGGGCCACGCCCTGCGACCCGATCGGCCCGTCGCCGGCGATCTCGCGGAAGAAGATGAAGCGCGGATTGACCGCAAACAGCGCGGCCGCCTTGTCGGGGTTGCTGTCGATCCAGTCCCGGATCCCGCCCCAGGACGCCTGGTGCGGCTCCAGCTCGCCGCGGTGGATCAGTTCGCGGCCGATGGAGACATACCCGTGGCCGTTATGGGCGGCGAACCCCGCCCGGACCACGCCGCCGTCGGGCAGCACGACCTGGCCGGACCCCTGGACGTGCAGCAGGAACACGTCGACGGCGTCGTCCAGCCACAGCAGCTCCAGCCCGCGCCCGGCCAGCGCGCCGCCGTCGATGGCGCCGCGGGTGTGATAGGGCACCAGCCGCCCGCCATCGACCTGCCCGACCAGCCGACGGCCGTTCAGGGTCTCGTCGAAGGCGCCCAGGTCCACCGTCACCATGTCGGACGGCCTGGTCCACAGCGGATAGCGGAAGATGTCGTCCGGCCGGCGGGATCCGCGGAGCTCCGGCTCGAAATAGCCGGTGAACAGGCCGTCACCTGCATCCGTTCCGGTCTCCGGGATTGCCTCGAAGGGAACGAAATGGGTCTCGAAGAAACGCCGGGCTGTCTCGTCGTCGGAACCGCCCAGCACGCGGATTTCGGTGCAGGGCGCGATCCAGTCCCGCCGTTCGATCGCCAGCAGCGGCGATCCCGGCGGCTTGTCCGCCGGTGCCCGGGTCAGAACGGCACAGGACCGGTGCAAGGCCTCCAGGGCGCCTGCCTGGGACCCCTGGCTCCAGGACGGCAGCGCCTCGAAAGCGGTCGCCACGAAGGCGGGACCGGCCGGCGCCTCGGCGTCCTCGCGCTCCTCGCACGCCGCCAGCGTCAACGCCAGCACCGGGGCGGGCGCCAGCGCCCGGAAAAGTCGGAGAATGCGACGGGTGTCTTGCACGGCCGGACCGGTCGCCGGTCAGTTGGGACTCCGCGTGGCCACCAACAACCAATTGGGGTTAGGGCTGCGCGTATCGCGCTGGAAGGTCCAGATATCGGTGATCGGCGCCACGATCTGTGCGTCGCCGCCGACCACGGCCCCTTCCGCGTCGTAAGTCACGTTGGCCTGCTGGGACACGAGCTTGATTGTGAGCACCGCGTCGGAGCCCTCCAGGCCGGCCTCCAGGATCTCGACGCTGTCGATGCCCACCAGGGTGGTTTCGAGTTTTTCCTTCCGGCTCCTGCGGTCTTCGATGGCGGCGTGGAAATCGTCGAAGACACTGTCGCTCAACAGGTTACGCAGGGTCTTTTCGTCGTCCTGGGAAAAGGCGACGACGACCATCTCGAACGCCGCGCGGGCGCCATCGAGAAACTGTTGCGGATCGAACGACGGATCGGCGCGGTGGATCGCGGCCAGCCCTTCGCCATGCGGCATCGCCGCCATCGCCGCTTCCACGGCCTCGTCGCGGGCCTCGTCCCGGCCCGGCAGGCTGACCACGCTGTCCTCGGCCGCGCCGGCCCCCCCCTGGCCGCCCGGGAACATGTCGGACGGACGGCGCTTGTGTCCCGTGCGCTTGCCCAGCGCGCTGCCCAGCCGGTAGATCAAGAAGACCGCCAGCATGGCAAGGATCAGGATCTCAAAATAGTCGAATGCGCCGCTCATCGGCCGGTGACCTTAAACCTCTACAGTGATCAGGGGTTGGTCCCTATCTTAAGTGTCTCTACCAGGTACGGAACGGACCATGGTGCGGGATCATCTTAACGCCATCTTGCCCGCAGATGCCCCGCAGGGCCGTCCGTGCCGCGCCGAATTGCCGATTGCCGGCGGGTTACAAGGTTGTCTTTTTCTGCGACCTTTCTGGTGATCTAGATAGGCCTTTATCACGGAAAGGGCAAGCGTGCCGCTGCTTTTGCTGGTTCTCATCGGCGTTCCGATCATCGAGATCGCACTTTTCATCGAGGTCGGGGGCTATATCGGGCTTTGGCCCACGCTGGCAACCATCCTGGCTACCGCCGTCGTCGGCGCGGCCCTGGTCCGCACCCAGGGGCTGGCGACCCTGGCCAAGGCGCAGGCCGAGGTCGACGCCGGTCGCCCGCCGGTCCGGGAACTGTTCGACGGAGTCTGCATCCTGATCGCCGGCGCCCTGCTGCTGACGCCGGGATTCATGACCGATGCCCTGGGCCTGGCCCTGCTGGTCCCGGGCTTCCGGACGGTGCTGGGCCGCCGGCTGCTGTTGCTGATCAGGGCGCGCGGGACGACGACGGTGCACTGGCACACGCACAGCTCCGACAAGCGCGGCGACGGCACCGTCGTCGACGCCGACTTCGAGGACGTCACCGACAAGCCGCAGAGGCCGGACGATGGCGACGGCGACGGCGCACCGAAACTGGGCCCGCGCGGACCGGACCGGGACTAAGGCGTGGCCTGGCGCGCCGTCGCCTCGCGCCGGTTGACCCGGATGACGGAAAAGGTCGCCAACAGTCCGACGAAGGAGCAAGCCAGCATCATGCCAAGCAGTGCAGGGGCTGCGTTCGCCTCGGTCACAAGTGTGCTGGCAATCGAAGACGGGACCGCGCCGCCTGCGACCGTCAGAGCACCGGACATGCCCGACGCACTGCCGGCAAGCCGGGGCCGTACCGATATCACCCCTGCGTTGCAGGCAGGCATCGTCAGCCCGTTGCCCGGGCCGACGAGAACGACGGCGCCAAACAGCGGGACCGTTTGCAGAAGCCCGGCCTGCAGCATCGTCAAGCCAACGGCCAGTCCGGCACAGGCGACAAGCCGTCCCGACATCATCATTGTCGTCAGCGGATAGCGCCCGGCGAAACGGCCCGAGAGCCCCCCCCAGGAGGAACCCGGCCGTGATGGACCCGATGAAGATCCCCACCGTCGCCGGCGACAGGGCAAGCACCGCTTCCGCAACCAACGGCGCACCGGCAAGAAAGACGTAAAAGGCGCCGGTCGAAGACATCATGCAAACGGCGCGGCCCCAAAACCGCCGCGACCTGAACAGCTCGGGATAGGTCCGGAATTGCTTGGCGAAGGTCTCCGACGGGGTCTTGTTGGTTTCACCCAGATCGATCCAACACAGGATCATTGCCGCCGCGCCGCAGGCGGCGAAGACCATAAAGCTCGACCGCCAGCCGAACATCGCGTCCAGCCCACCGCCGAACACCGGTCCCAGCATCGGCCCAGCCGCCATGGCCATGGTGACATAGCCGATCCTGCTCGCCGCCTCCCGTTCCGGCACGGTGTCGCGGATCACGGCCAGGGACAAAACCCAGCCCGAAATGATCGCCCCCTGGAGCATCCGGAAGAACAGGAACACCCAGACGTCGCCGGCCAGAACACAGCCGACGGATGCAGCGGTGTAGATCAGCAACGCCACGAGCAGAACCGGCCGCCGGCCGTACCGGTCCGACACCGGCCCGACGATCAGCTGCAGCACCGCCGTGACGGCCAGATAGCCGCCGATCGACAGGCCGACAAGCGCATAGTCCGCGTCAAAAGAAGCCGCCGTGTTCGAAAGCGAAGGCAGGAACATGTTGAGCGACAGGACCGAAAGCGCGGTCAGCAAGACCAGCGTATGGGTCTTTGGCGGCGTGGTGGCGGCACCGAACATGAAGCCCTTTCCTCCGGGGTCTGGCCCGGCGACCAAGTCGTCTTTCAGTCCGCGCCAGGCGCGCGTCGCAATGAAAACGCCCCCGACGGGAGCGGGGGCGCATGGGTTCCCGGGCCGGAGTCCGCTTCCGGTCCCTGCGCCAACGCCCGACCACCTAACGGCCGGCGGTTTCACGGTGAGACACTTCGAACGCGCGCGTCGGACCCCGGACGGCATATGGCCCCCAGCGTGGTTCATCGGCCACAGGTCCGCAAGCATGAAACCACCCCGCCCGGCGCTATTGTCCGCCCGCCGCATTCGTGATAGCCACGGCGGTCTTGACCACACGGGGAAGCAAGGAAAAGAAACGATGAGCGACAGCGACACAGGCACGGACGAAGCCGCCGCCCCGTCGGAGGTCAATTCCGGGTCGCCGATCTCGATCCTGCATCAGTACACGAAGGATTTGTCCTTCGAGAACCCGGGCGCGCCCCAGGTCTTCGTGCAGGAAGCCGCGGCACCCGAGGTCAGCATCAATGTGGATGTGAACGTCGCCCAGCTCGGCGAGCGCGACCACGAGGTTTCGCTGCAATTGAACGCCCTTGCGAAGACGGCGGACACGACCCTGTTCATGGCCGAGCTGGTCTATTGCGGGCTGGTGCGGATCGGCGATGTTCCGGAAGAGCATGTCCAGCCGCTGTTGATGATCGAAGCGCCGCGGCTGCTGTTTCCCTATGCCCGCAACATCATCTCAGACACCACCCGCGACGGCGGGTTTCCGGCCCTGATGGTCGGTCATGTGGATTTCGTCGAGCTGTTCCGCCGTCGGCTGGAAGGGCTGAAGGAGGCCGCCGACGCCGCGACCGCCGCAAAGGACGCGCCGGAACCGGCCGCCACCTGATCAGCGCCGCCAGATCGGATCGGTCAGCCGCTCCAACAGGGCGGCGTGCGCGGCCTCTTCCGCGTCGCTCGGCGCGTGGGGACGCGGCGGCCTGACGGGACGTTCGACCTCCGCGCGCCGGCCGGCCCCGCCTTTCCGGGCGGTCAGCAGATCCAGGTCCGGCTGCCGCCCGCCGATCAGTTCGAGATAGACCTCGGCCAGCAGTTCGGAATCCAGCAGCGCGCCGTGCTTGGTGCGCGCGGAATTATCGATCTCGAAGCGGCGGCACAAGGCGTCCAGGCTGGCCTGTGCGCCGGGAAACCGCGACCGGGCAAGCTGGATGGTGTCGACGGCGCGCGACATCGGCAGCCGCGGCAGACCCAGCTGCGCAAGCTCGGCATTCAGGAACTTCATGTCGAAGCCGGCATTGTGGATCACCAGCTTGGCCTCGCCGATGAAGTCGAGAAAGGCCTGGGCGATTTCGGCGAAGACCGGATGCCGGGCCAGGAACTCGTCGCCCAGCCCGTGCACCTCGAAGGCTTCCACCGGCATCGGCCGTTGGGGGTTGATGTATTGATGATAGGTCCGGCCTGTCGGAACGTGGTTCACCAGTTCCAGGCAGCCGATCTCCACGACCCTGTGACCGGAGCCGGGATCGAGCCCGGTCGTTTCGGAATCAAGAACAATCTCTCGCATCGCCACCTTGTCCGCGTAAAATGCGCTAGCGTTGCCGCCGATAGTGCGGCGGCCAGATTCGACCGGTCGCGCCCCGCGCACACATAACCAGCCCGTGGAGCTGACGCCGGGTGAGCGCCTTGCTCAACCCCGTCTGAACGATCACATCCGCCCGCCGGCGTTTCTCGCGGTCCGGCATCTGGCGGGCCAGAATATGCCGAAGCCGCGCTTCCGTCATGCCCGCCCGGCCCAGCACACGCGCCCGCTGCACGAAATCCGGCGCCGTGACCAGGACGGTGACGTCGCAGAACCGCTGTGCACCGGTTTCGAACAACAGCGGGGTGTCCAGCACGCACAGGCGCACGCCCTGGCGTTGCCATCGCCGCAGCGTGCGGTTCCGGTCGGCCGTCACCAGGGGGTGCAGCACTGCCTCCAGTTCGGCCAGCGCCTGCGCGTCGCCGAAGACGCGCGCACCAAGCAAGCCGCGGTCGACCGACCCGCCGGAGACGCAATCCGGGAACAGCGCCGCAACCGGCCCGACGCCGGCACCGCCCGCCGCCAACAGCCGATGCACCACCCGGTCTGAATCGTGCACCCGGACGCCCAGATCCCGTAGGGTGTTCGCCGCGTGTGACTTTCCCATGCCGATCGACCCGGTCAGGCCAAGCACCGTCATGGTGAGAGATCCTGCAGAACGAACGCGCGCAGCGCCGGCGTCACCTCCGGCTTGATTCCGAACCAGCGTTCGAAACCGGGTACAGCCTGATGCAGCAACATGCCGAGACCGTCCGCCGCGTTCAGGCCGCGGTCGCGGGCCTGGCGCAGTAATTGGGTCTCAAGCGGAGTATAGACGATATCGTTGACGACCGCGTCGGCACCAAGCGGGGTCAAATCCACATCCAGTGGCGCCGCCCCCTGCATCCCAGGGCTGGTCGCATTGACCAGCAGATCCGCAGCGGCCAGCTCGTCGGCCAGCGCCGACCAGGGCCTTGCCGTCAGCGGATCGCCGAATGCCGCGGCCAGCGCCTCGGCCCGCGACAGGGTCCGGTTGACCACGCTCACCGCCGCAGCGCCGGCATCGGCCAGCGCCCAGGCAACGGCGCGCGCGGCCCCGCCGGCGCCCAGCACGACGGCGCTTTTGCCGGCCGGCACGAAGCCGCTTTCCTGGCGCAGATTAGCCAGAAACCCCATCGCATCGGTGTTCGAACCGGCCAGCGTCCCGTCGTCGCCGACCACGACGGTGTTTACGGCGCCGATGGCGCGGGCCGCGGGGTCGAGGCTGTCGCAGACCTCCAGCGCGCCGGTCTTGTGCGGCACCGTCACGTTCGCGCCGCGAAAACCCAGGGCGGCCAGCCCCTTCAGCGCCGCGCCGAGACGATCGGGCGGAACGGCCAAGGGGATATAGGCCCCGTCGATGCCCAGTTCTCGAAGCCAGTAGCCGTGCAGCCGCGGCGAACGGGAATGGGTCACCGGCCAGCCGATGATGCCTGCGATTCTGCTGTGTCCCGTCAAGGTCATGACGGCAGCACCGCGTGCTGTCGAAGATAGGCCAGCAACGGCAACAGCGGCAGGCCGAGGATCGTGAAAAAGTCGCCGTCGATCCGCTCGAACAGCTGAACGCCCAGCCCTTCCAGCCTGTAGGCACCGACGCTTTCGCAAATCTCCGCACCCGTTCGCCGCAGATATCCGTCGATGAAGTCGGCGCTGAGCGGCCGCATCGTCAGGCGGGCCGTGGCATTTCCGTGCCACAGCCGCGCACCGCGTTCGACGACGCAGGCGCTGGTGTGGAGCGTGTGGGTCCGCCCGGCCAGGGCGGTCAGGTGACCGCGCGCATGATCCATGTCCGCCGGCTTGTCGAAAAGCTGTCCGTTGCAGTCAAGGGTCTGATCGGCACCGATCACCGGCGCCTGGGGATGGCGCCGCGAGACCGTCATGGCCTTCAGCTCGGCCAGGGTTTCGGCAATCTCCGCGGCACCGCCGCCTTCCGCGCGGATCGCCGTCTTCAGGTTTTCCTCGTCCACATTCGCGGCATCGACCTGGAAGTCCAGGCCGGCATCTTCCAGAAGCCGGCGCCGGACGCCGCTGCCGGACGCCAAAACCAGGGGGTGCGACGATGCCGGCGTCACGTCTGACGACGATCCATCAATTGCTTGATCGCAGCGGCCGTCTCTTCGATCGACCGCCGGGTGACGTCGATCACCGGCCAGGCGTTCTCGGAATAGACGCGCCGGGCGCTTGCCACTTCCGCTTTGACCGTCTCCAGATCCACGTAGTCGGTGTTGTCGTCGTCCGCGATCTGGTGCAACCGGTTGCGGCGGATCTGGACCAGACGGGCCGGATCCTTGGTCAGGGCAACGACCATCGGCCCGCCATCCTTGGTCGACTTGAACAGCTCCTTCGACAGGTCGACGCCGGGAACGAACGGCACGTTTGCTGCCTTGATGCCGCGGTTGGCCAGATAGATACAGGTCGGCGACTTCGATGTGCGCGAAACGCCCACCAGGATGACGTCTGCGTCCTTCAGACCCCAGACGGCCTGGCCGTCGTCGTGATTCAATGCGTACTGCATTGCATCGATCCGGCCGAAATACTCCGCATCAAGGGCATGCTGACGGCCGGGCTGGCCGCGGCTCTCCGCACCCAGAAAGGCGGCCAGCGCCCCGATCACTGGGTCGAGAACCGGGATGCAGGGCACCTGAATCCGCCGGCACCCGTCCTGCAGCACAGTGCGCAACTCGTCATTGACCAGCGTGAACATGACCACGCCGGGGGTATTGCCGATCTGAGACAGGATCTGTTCCAGCTGCTTGGTGTTGCGCACCAGTGGCCAGTTGTGTTCGACCGGCTCGACGTCTTCGAACTGCACCATGCAGGCGCGGGCGACAGAGTGGACCGTCTCGCCGGTGGCATCGGAGATGAGGTGTAGATGAAACCGCGTCACGGGAACATCCTCCGCTCCCAACTTCTGGAAGACCTGGGGATCAATACCGAATAAACCCGACGACCGCCAGTCGCACCTGAGAGCCGCGAGTCATGCACGCCGGAAATGCCTGGGGACAGGTTCAATCCACCGGATCCGATCGGAGGGACACCGCTGTCGGGCATGGGCGCCGGGACGGCTATCCACGCCTTCTCATGCCAGTCATTTTGCGGGAATCCGCGGCCTTTCCAGGGATTCATGCACAGGCACCGCGTCATGCACACAAAGGTGTGGATCGCCTGTTGAGAAGAATAATCCCCAAGACTCACCTCGCTACAACCACATCAACCTTCTATATCTCTTTATAGAGACTCTTATGATGTGCGCGGAATAACGGGGACCAACTGATAGGCATGCAAGCAAAGACCAAATCCGACAAGCCGCTGTTGCGGGTCTTGGCGGGTCAGCAACAGGCTGTGCCGCCGATCTGGCTGATGCGTCAGGCCGGCCGCTATCTGCCGGAATACCGGGCAGTGCGCCAGGAGGCCGGCAGCTTCCTGAACCTGTGCTACACGCCCGCTGCGGCCGCGGAAGTGACCCTGCAACCGGTCAGGCGTTTCGGGATGGATGCGGCGATCCTATTTTCGGACATCCTGGTCGTGCCCCATGCGTTGGGCCAGGAGGTCGGCTTTGTCGAAGGCGAAGGCCCAAAGCTTGCCCCGGCCCGCAGCGCTGCGGATCTGGCCGGCCTTTCGGTCGACCGGGTGGCCGGTCATATGGCGCCGGTCTACGAAACCGTCGAGCGGGTGGCGGCGGCCCTGCCTGCCGGGGCAGCCCTGATCGGGTTCGCCGGTGCGCCTTGGACGGTGGCGAGCTACATGGTGGAAGGCGGGACCAGCAGGACCTTTGAACGGGTCCGTGCCTTCGCCTTGGGCGACGAGCCGGCCTTTGGCGACCTGATTGCGCTGTTGGTGGAGGCGACCACGCGCTACCTGGCGGCGCAGGTGGATGCGGGTGCGGAGGCCGTTCAGCTGTTCGACAGTTGGGCGGGCGTTCTGCCCGAACGGCAATTCGGGAAATGGGTGATCGCGCCCACCGCCGAGATCGTCCGCGGCGTGCGTGCCGTTCATCCCGACGTCCCGATCATCGGCTTCCCGCGTGGTGCAGGAGCTCGCTACGAAGGGTACGCGTCGGCGACGGGCGTTTCGGCGCTGGCGCTGGACGAGACGGTGTCGCTGGACGAAGCGGTGCGTCTGCAGGCGCGCCGGCCGGTGCAGGGTAATCTCGACCCCGTGGCGTTGCTGCTGGGCGGGGCGGCGCTGGAAGACTCCGTCTCTTTGCTGGTCGAGGCGCTGGCGCACGGGCCCTACATTTTTAATCTGGGGCACGGCATCAACAAGGAGACGCCGCCGGCGCACGTTGAGAGGCTGGTCGAATTAGTCAGGGGCGGCGGGGTGCGACATGGCGGCTGAATCGCAAAAGAAGATCGCGGTGGTGCTGATGAGCCTGGGCGGTCCCGACAGCCTGGATGCGGTGCAGCCGTTTCTCCTCAACCTGTTCAAGGATCCCGCGATCATCGGCGCGCCGGGGCCGGTGCGGTTCGCACTGGCGCATTTCATTTCCTGGCGCCGTGCGCCGATTGCGCGCGAAATCTACCGTGCACTGGGCGGGGCGTCGCCGCTGTTGCCGAACACCGAAGCACAGGCCCAGCGCTTGGAGGAAAAGCTCGCGGGCCTTGGCACGGTGCGCTGTTTCATCGCCATGCGCTATTGGCACCCGTTCAGTGAAGAGGCGGCCCAGGCGGTGAAAGCCTTTGCGCATGACGAGGTGATCCTGCTGCCGCTTTATCCGCAGTATTCCGTCAGCACGACGGGATCGTCGGTAAAGGCCTGGGAGGCAGCGGCGCGTAAGGCGGGATTGGCGGTTCCCACCCGGCGGGTCTGCTGCTTTCCGACCGAACCCGGCTTTGTCGAGGCGGTCGCCGCGCTGATCCGTCCCGCGCTGGAAGAGGCCGGCAAGGCCGGATCCCCACGGGTCCTTTTCTCGGCGCACGGGCTTCCTAAACGGCAGGTCGAGCGCGGCGACCCCTATCAGCGGCATGTCGAGGCGTCGGCTGCGGCGGTTGTGGAAACGCTTGGCATGCCGTCGCTGGACTGGCGGGTGTCCTATCAAAGCCGTGTCGGGCCGGTGGAGTGGCTGCAACCCTATACCGAGGACGAACTGAAACGCGCGGCCGAAGACCGGGTTCCGGTGGTGGTCGTTCCGATCGCGTTCGTTTCCGAGCATTCCGAAACCCTGGTCGAGCTGGACATCGAATACCGCGAGGAGGCCGAGAAACTGGGCGTGCCGGGCTATGTGCGCGTTCCGACGGTTGGTGAGGACGACCTTTTCATCGAGGGTCTGGCGCACTTGGTCAGCGAAGCGGTGTCGGGACGCGACGTGGTGTGCTACTAGCCGGATCCCGCCGATTGCCCACCCGATCTCAAGGCGGCGCGGGCCGCCTGAAGGAAGCCGAATGGATGCCGATCTCTATGACTGGCTGAAGGCGTTGCACGTGATCAGCGTGATCGCCTGGATGGCGGGGTTGCTGTATCTGCCCCGGCTGTTTGTCTATCACTGCTCGGCGGAGATCGGATCGGTGCAGTCGGAGACCTTCAAGGTGATGGAGCGGCGTCTCCTGAAGGCGATCATGAACCCGGCGATGATCGCAAGCTGGGCGTTCGGCCTGGCGGTGCTGTTCGGTGGCGGGCAATGGACCGAACCGTGGATGCACGCCAAGCTGGCTCTTGTCGCGCTGATGACGATTGCCCATATGATGATGGGAGGCTGGCGGCGGGCATTTGCCGAGGACAGGAACGAACGGTCGACGCTGTTCTATAGAATTGCGAACGAAGTTCCGACCGTTCTGATGATCCTGATCGTGATCTTCGTGATCGTGAAACCCGGGTTTTGAGCCCGACTCCGGACCGCGGAAACGCTTTGGTAATAAGTTTCCGTTAATCAAGGTTTGACTTGGCTCCAACCTGCGATTAAACGAAACGCTGCCTGGGCGCCGCCCGGGACTTCACCGAACGACTGAACGTCTCGAACGTTCCGGATCGCTCCAAGTCATTGAGGACCACGCCATCGCCGCGGGCGTCGCCGAGACGGATCTCTTCCTGCTCCCCCTTTGCTGTCCAGAGACAGGCACGATCATGCATCTGCAAGAGTTGAAGACCAAGACGCCACCAGAGCTTCTGGCATTCGCCGAAGAACTGGATGTGGAGAACGCCAGCAACCTGCGCAAGCAGGAGCTGATGTTCGCAATCCTGAAACAGCTTACGTCGAACGACATCGCGATCTACGGCGACGGCGTTCTGGAGGTGCTGCAGGACGGGTTCGGCTTTCTGCGTTCGCCGGATTCGAACTATCTGCCAGGCCCCGACGACATCTACGTGTCGCCCAGCCAGATCCGGCGCTTCGGTCTCAGGGCTGGGGATACGGTCGAGGGCCAGATCCGCGCGCCCAAGGACGGCGAGCGGTATTTCGCGCTTTTGAAGGTCAAGAACGTCAATTTCGATCAGCCCGAAGCGGTCCGTCACCGGATCAATTTCGACAACCTGACGCCGCTCTATCCGGACGAGAAACTGAATCTCGAGATCGACGATTCCAAGCCGAAGGACATGTCGACCCGGGCGATCGATCTGATCGCGCCTTTGGGCAAGGGCCAGCGCGCGCTGATCGTGGCCCAGCCGCGTACCGGCAAGACCATGATCATGCAGAACATCGCCCATTCGATCGCGCAGAACCATCCCGAGGTCTATCTGATCGTTCTGCTGATCGACGAGCGGCCGGAGGAAGTGACGGACATGCAGCGTTCGGTCAAGGGCGAGGTGGTCAGCTCCACCTTCGATGAGCCGGCGTCGCGTCACGTCCAAGTGGCGGAGATGGTGATCGAAAAGGCGAAGCGCCTGGTCGAGCACAAGCGCGACGTGGTGATCCTGCTGGACTCCATCACCCGTCTCGCCCGCGCCTACAACACCGTGGTGCCCAGCTCGGGCAAGGTGCTGACCGGCGGTGTCGACGCCAACGCGCTGCAGCGGCCCAAGCGTTTCTTCGGCGCCGCGCGCAACATCGAAGAGGGCGGGTCGATGACGATCATCTCCACCGCCTTGATCGACACCGGCAGCCGCATGGACGAGGTCATCTTCGAAGAGTTCAAGGGCACCGGCAATTCCGAGATCGTCCTGGACCGCAGGCTGGCCGACAAGCGCGCCTTCCCGGCGATTGACGTGACGAAGTCGGGAACCCGCAAGGAGGAACTGCTGGTCGACAAGGGCGCGTTGCCGAAGATGTGGATGCTGCGGCGCATCCTGATCCCGATGGGCGCCACCGATGCGATGGAGTTCCTGCTGGACAAGCTGAAGCATTCGAAGAACAACGCCGACTTCTTCGACAGCATGAACCAATAAGGCCTCGGTCCCGCCCATGCCTGCCGAGGCAGGGCAAGCCATTGACCGCGGGCCGCCTTTCAAGATATTGGGGCCGAGAACAGCTCCGACACAGTATATGCCATGCCTAACCGGTTGCGCGGTGGGCCGGCACCCTCGAAAAAACTACAAATGAAGTTATCGACGCCCGGCTGCGGCGGCGCCTTCGCAAGCGTTTCGGGTGCGCGATGTGCGTCCGGGCCGCGTGCTGTCGCGGCCCGGAAACTGTGTCTCAGCCCGATCAGGGCAGCAGTATTGTCGAACCCGTGGTCTTGCGCGCTTCCAGGTCGCGGTGCGCCTGGGCCGCATCCTTCAACGGATAGGTCTGGTTGATAGAAACCGTCAGGCCGTTCGCCACCGCGTCGAAGAGGGCGGCGCTGCTTTCCACCATGTCCGCGCGGCTGGCCGTATAGGTCATCAGCGTCGGCCGGGTGATATAGAGCGATCCCTTCTGTGCCAGCAGACCGAGGCTGAACGGCGGAACCGGCCCGGAGGCCTGGCCGAACAGCACCAGCACGCCGCGCGGTGCGAGGCAGTCCAGGGACCCTTCGTAGGTGGATGCGCCCACGGAATCGTAAACGACCGGCACGCCCTTGCCGTCGGTGATTTCCTTGACCCGGGCGACGAAGTCCTCGCGGCCATAGACGATCGTATGGCCGCAGCCCTGTGCGCGGGCCAGCTCGGCCTTTTCATCGCTGCCGACCGTACCGATCACGGTTGCGCCGATTTGCTTGAGCCATTGGCAGGCGAGCTGGCCGACGCCGCCGGCGGCGGCGTGAAACAGCACGGTATCGCCCGGCTGGACTCTGTAGGTTCGGCGCAGCAGGTACTCGGCCGTCATCCCCTGCAGCATCAACGCGGCGGCCATCTGGTCGGACACCGCGTCGGGCAGCGTGACCACCCGGTGGGCGGGAATGATGCGCTGGTCGGTGTAGGCGCCCACCGGGACGGCCGCATAGGCGACCCGGTCGCCCACCGCGAACTCGTCGACATCGGCGCCGACGGCGTCGACGGTGCCGGCGGCCTCCATGCCCAGTGTGGTCGGAAGCCCCAGCGGGTAAAGGCCGGTCCGGTGATAGACGTCGATAAAATTGAGACCGCACGCCGTCTGGGCGATGCGGATCTCGCCCGGTCCGGGGGCCGCCTCGGCAACCTCTTCCCAGCGAAGGACCTCGGGTCCCCCGGCTTCATGAATCCGTACTGCATGTGGCATTGGTGCTCCGTGCCTCCTGTTTCTTGGATTGGGTTCGGAACCGTCCGGTGCCTCAGCCCCGGACAGATTATCGCGTCGCGCCCCGTGCTGTCACGGTTGGGCCGGGCGCAGGTCGCGAAGCCGGCTCTGCAACGCGTCAGGATCGGTGACCGGCGCCGAATAGACCGGTCCGACACAAACATAGGCCGTCGGGCGATCCTCGATCATCGTCTTCCCCGCCGCGGGATGGGTATCGGCCAGGACATCGTCGGGCGCCAGGCGGGTCAGGATGCGGCTTGGCAGCGATGGCGCCGCGGCGGCCCGGATCAATGCGGCCGTTTCCGCGGCCTGGGGCGGCCCGACCAGGATCACCTGGACCGGCGAAAGCAGCAGGTCGGCACCGTTCAACAGAGCGGAAAGCGAAAAGAAATTGCGGGTTATCTCGCCCGAGAAGGCCTTGATCTGGCGCTCGGCGGCCTGCCGGTGCGCAACATCGCCGGTCAAGGCATGCAGCCGGGCAAAGACTTCGACCAGCGTGCCGTTGCCGGCCGGGATCGCAGAGTCGTTGGCGCTCTTCAATCGGGCGACGAGCCCGCGCGTGTCGTCGGCGGAAAAGAAGAACCCGTCGCCTTCAGGGTCGCCATGGTGCGTTCGCACGACGTCCAGCCAGGCCAGCACTTGTTCAAAAATGGCCGGGTCCGCGGTGACCTCGTAAAGGGCCAGCGCCGCCGACGCCATGTTCGCGTAATCGTCCAGGGATGCGGGATGACGGGCCGCGCCCTGGCACCAGCTGTGCGCCAGGCGACCATCTTGCTGCATTTCGGCGGTGACGAAATCGAAGGCGGCCCGGGCCATCGCGATCCAGTCCGGCCGGTCGAAGGCAAGACCGGCGCGGGCGAGCGCGCGGATCATCAGGCCGTTCCAGTCCGCAAGGACCTTGTCGTCCAGGCCCGGCCGGACCCGGCCCTCGCGCGCTCGCAGCAGGGCGCCCGGTTTGCCGCAAGCCGCGCCTCGGTTTCCTCGTCCAGCCGCTGCGGCACGGCCAGGCGGTTGGCGATGGACTTGCCTTCCCAGTTGCCGCTCGGCGCGATGCCGTAGGCCGACATGAAGTCCGTCGCGTCCTTGCCCAGCAGCGCGGTCACCTCGTCCGCGGTCCAGACATAGAACCGGCCCTCCTCGCCTTCGCTGTTGGCGTCGAGGGGGCTGTTGAAGCCGCCGCGGTCGTTGCGTAACTCGCGGGCCGCCCAGCCGATCGTTTCCGCGACGCGTTCGGCATAGAGGGGTTTCCGCGCCTCCTGCCAGGCCAGGGTCAGCAGTTCGATCAGTTGCGCGTTGTCGTACAGCATCTTTTCGAAGTGCGGCACCAACCAATAGGCGTCGACCGCGTAACGCGCGAAGCCGCCGCCGATATGGTCGTAGATGCCGCCCTGGCACATGTTGTCCAGGCTGACCAGGGCCGCTGTCCGGAAACCGTCCTGGCCGGTCCGCAGCCAGGCGCGCCAGAGCTGTTCCATGATCGACGGCTGCGGGAATTTCGGAGCGCCGCCGACCCCGCCATGCACGCCGCCCGCCTCGCGCAGGATCCGCTGTGCCATCTGGTCGAGTGCGGATCCGTCGATCAGCCCGCCCTCGGCCGGGGCGGACAGTCTGGCAAGGCCTTCGCGCAGGCTGTCCACGTTCTGCTGTACCCGGCCAGGATCTTCCCGGAATGCTTTCGCCACGCCACGCAGCACGTCGGCGAAGGCGGGGCGGCCGTAGCGGGCGGTGGGCGGAAAGTAGGTCCCGCCCCAGAACGGCTCGCCGTCCGGCGTCAGGAACATGGTCAGCGGCCAGCCGCCCTGTTCGCCCAGCATGGCCAGTGCGGACTGGTAGATGGCGTCGACGTCGGGCCGCTCCTCCCGGTCGACCTTGACGTTGACGAACAGCGCGTTCATCACGCCAGCGGTTTCTTCATCCTCGAAACTTTCATGCGCCATCACGTGGCACCAGTGGCAGGCGGCGTAGCCGACCGACAGCAGGATGGGTCTGCCGGTCGACCGGGCGGCTTCCAGCGCCGGTTCTCCCCAGGCCATCCAGTGGACGGGATTGTCCTTAGTGCTGCAGCAGATACGGGCTGGCTTCCCGCGACAGGAGGTTCTCGGTCATGGCTCCACCTTCAGGATTCCGCCGCGCGCGTCTGGTGGGAAGTATGGCGGACGGCCGGTCGCCTCGTATAAGGTGCCCCGAATGCGGCGTAACGCAACCCCATTCAGGACATGTCATGAAGATCTCGATCGACATTGATTGCACGCCCGAGGAAGCCCGCCGGTTCCTGGGGCTGCCGGACGTCCAGCCCATGCAGGATGCGATTTTGAAGGAAGTTCAGGATCGCCTCACCGCCAACATCGCCGGGATGGATCCGGAGACGATGCTGAAGACCTGGCTGCCGGCCGGGCTGCAAGGCCTGGAACAGATGCAGAAGATGTTCTGGTCGCAAATGACCGGCGGCCATGAGTCGGACTCAAAGAAGACCGACAACTGAGGCGGCGCGGCGGGTCGGGCGGCTCCCGTGAGCGACACCATCTATGCGCTGTCCAGCGGTCGTGGCAAGGCCGGGGTCGCGGTCATCCGCGTTTCCGGCCTTGCCGCGGCTTCAATGCTGGAGGCGCTGAGCGGAACGGCGGCGCCGGCGCACCGCCTGGCCACGCGGGTGCGGCTGCGCGATCCCGACGGGGGACAGACGCTGGATGACGCACTGGCGGTCCGGTTCGCGGCGCCGGCCAGCTATACCGGCGAAGACGTAGTCGAGCTGCAGGTGCATGGCGGGCGGGCCGTCATCGCCGCGGTGCTGGCCGTGTTGTCGGCGCGGCCGGGATTGCGCATGGCCGAGCCGGGTGAATTCACCAAGCGGGCCTTCCTGAACGGCAAGATGGATCTGACCGCCGCGGAGGGCGTGATCGATCTGGTCGAGGCCGACACCGAGATGCAACGCCGCCAGGCACTGCGCCAGGCCGAAGGCGCGCTGGCGCGGCTGTATGACGGGTGGCGGGACAGGCTGGTCGGGCTGCTGGCGACGGTCGAGGCGGAGATCGAGTTCCCCGACGAGGGCCTGGCCATCACCGCTGCGGAAGCGATCCGACCCCAGATCTCGCCGCTGTTGTCGGAGATGTCTCAACATCTTGAGGATCAGCACCGGGGCGAACGGCTGCGCGACGGGGTTTCCGTGGCGATTGTAGGCGCGCCGAATGCCGGCAAGTCCAGCCTCCTGAATGCGCTGGCCCGACGGGATGCGGCGATCGTTTCGGCGACGGAAGGAACCACCCGGGACGTGATCGAGGCGCATCTGGACCTGGGCGGCTATCCGGTTCTGGTGGCGGACACGGCGGGGCTGAGGGCCGCGCCCGAGGCCGTGGAGGCCGAAGGGGTGCGCCGCGCTTTGGAGCGGGGCGCCCGGGCCGACCTGGTCCTGCACGTGATCGACGGTAGCGCCCCTCGGCCGCTGCCCGCGGCCCTGGCAGCGCGGGGCGGGGACGTCATCGAGGTCTGGAACAAGGCGGATCTGGCGCCGCCGCCGACGGACCGCCCGGGGTCCGTGCTGGCGGTCTCCGCAACGTCCGGTGACGGGCTGGGCCGGTTGCTGGCCGCGCTGCAGGGCGCGGTGGCGGAACGGTTCGAAGGGGCGGGTGAGGCCGTCATGACCCGGGAGCGGCACCGGGAGGCGGTCACCGACTGCGTCGCATGTCTGGAGCGGGCGGGAACGGCGGCCCTGCCGGAACTGGCGGCAGAGGACCTGCGGCTCGCCGCCCGTGCGCTGGGCCGGGTGACCGGCCGGGTCGATGTGGAGGAGTTGCTGGACATCGTGTTCCGGGACTTTTGTATCGGCAAGTGATCCGGTCCGATGTTTCACGTGAAACAACCGCAACGCGGATGCGGCTTGGCCTTTGACGTGGACAGGTGCCGACACTACATTCCCGGCCATGTTCGACTGGGACGTCATCGTTGTCGGCGGCGGACATGCCGGGTGCGAAGTGGCTGCTGCTGCGGCGCGCGTCGGCGCGCGGACGCTGCTGGTCACCCACAGGCCCGAAACTATCGGCGAGATGTCCTGCAACCCGGCCGTCGGCGGCCTGGGCAAGGGCCACCTGGTGCGTGAGATCGATGCCCTGGACGGAGTCATGGGCCGGGCCATCGACCGTGCGGGGATCCAGTTCCGGTTGCTCAATCGCAGCAAGGGTCCGGCGGTGCGGGGTCCGCGCGCGCAGGCCGACCGCGCGCTGTACCGGGCCGCGATCCAGGATCTGCTGGCGGAACAGGAGAACCTGGAGATCCTGGCCGGAGCGGTCGAAGACCTGGCCCTGGGCGCCGACGGGGCGATCGCCGGGGTGATCACGGCGGATGGCCGGACCCTGACCGCAGCGCGGGTGGTCCTGACCGCCGGCACCTTTTTGCGCGGCGTCATCCATATCGGCGAGGAGAGCTTCGCCGCCGGCCGCGCCGGTGAGGCCCCGTCGGTGGGTCTGGCGGCGGCCCTGGGGCGGCACGGTTTCGGCCTGGGCCGGCTGAAGACTGGCACGCCGCCGCGGCTGGACGGCCGCACGATTGACTGGGAAGGGCTGGAACGGCAGCCGCCCGACCCCGTGCCCGTGCCGTTTTCCACGCTGACCGAGCGGATCACGGTGCCGCAGGTCGATTGCCACATCACCCATACGACGCCGGCCGGACACCAGCTTATCCGCGACAATCTCAACCGGTCGGCGATGTATGGCGGACGGATCGAAAGCACGGGCCCCCGGTACTGCCCGTCGATCGAAGACAAGGTCGTGCGTTTCGCCGACAAGGCGCGCCATCAGATATTCCTGGAGCCGGAGGGTCTGGAGGACGACATGGTCTATCCCAACGGCATCTCCACGTCCCTGCCCCGCGACGTGCAGACGCAACTGCTGCGGCTGATTCCTGGACTGGAACGGGCGGTCATGCGGCGGCCCGGCTACGCCATCGAGTACGATTTCGTGGACCCCCGCGAACTCACGCCGGCCCTGGAGACCCGCCGGATCGAAGGGCTTTATTTCGCCGGCCAGATCAACGGCACCACCGGCTATGAGGAGGCCGCGGCCCAGGGTCTGATGGCCGGCCTGAACGCGGCGCTGACCGCGGGCGGCGGCGCGCCGCTGGTGCTGTCCCGGACCGACGCCTATATCGGCGTCCTGGTCGACGACCTGGTCACCCGAGGGACCAACGAGCCCTACCGCATGTTCACGTCCCGGGCGGAATACCGTTTGCGGCTGCGGGCCGACAATGCGGACCAGCGGCTGAGCCCGGTCGGGCTGTCGGCCGGGTGCCTGTCGCCCCGGCGGGCCCGGGCCTGGGCCGAAAAGGCGGCGGCGCTGGCGGCGGCACGCGACCAGGTGGCGGCGCTGCAGGCCACGCCGGACGGGCTGGCGCGGCACGGCATCCAGATCAACCGGGACGGCAAGCGGCGCAGCGTCGCCGACCTGCTGGCCCGGCCGGATATCGGCTGGGACGCGGTGTCCGGCGTCTGGCCGGAGTTGCGGTCGTTGCCCGGGGAGATTGCCGAGCAGATCGAAATCGATGCGCTTTATGCCGGCTACCTTCAGCGCCAGGAAGACGATATCAGGGCCTATCGGCGCGACGAGGCGCTGCGTCTGCCGGCGGATCTGGACTACGGCCAGGTCGGCGGGCTGTCCAACGAGGTGCGCGAGAAACTGGCCGCGGCGCGCCCGGCGACACTGGGTGCGGCGGGGCGCATTCCTGGCATGACACCCGCCGCGGCCGTTATCCTGCTCAGACACGTCAAACGATCGGCGTCGAAAGCGGCGTGAGCCCGGGGATGGCGCGCCCGCCTCTTTCCCCGGAAGCATTCGCCGCGCGCAGCCATGTTTCACGTGAAACGCTGGCCCGGTTCCAGACCTATGCCGATCTGCTGATCCGGTGGCAGAAAGCCATCAATCTGGTGGGCCGCTCGACGCTGCCCGACCTGTGGCTTCGGCATTTCGCGGATTCCGCGCAGCTCTTCGAGTTGATTCCGTCCACCGCACGGGTGCTGGTGGATCTGGGCAGCGGGGCCGGGTTCCCGGGCATGGTTCTGGCGCTGATGGGTGTGCCCGAGGTGCACCTGATCGAAGCCGACCGCAGAAAGGCGACGTTCCTGCGCGAGGTCGCCCGCGCCACCGGCACACCGATCGAGATCCATGCGGCCCGGATCGAAGCGGTCCCGCCCTTCGCGGCGGATGTGGTGACGTCCAGGGCCTGCGCGCCGTTGGAAAAGTTGCTGGATCTGGCCACCCCATTCCGTAAATCCGGAACGTTAGGCCTCTTCCTGAAAGGCAAGACGGTTAATCGGGAATTGACCCAGGCAAACAAGGTATGGGATATAAAAGCAGCGATTCGTCCCAGTCAAACGGATCCGGACGGATCGATCCTTCTTGTTCAGGAGTGGGCCCGTGCCTCAATCGGACGACCGGCAGACTAACAGCACATTGGGTATGACGCGGAGAATCCCGCGCATATTGGCCGTCGCCAATCAGAAAGGCGGCGTGGGAAAGACCACCACCGCCGTCAATCTCGCCACTGCGCTTGCCGCCGTCGGCAAGAAGGTGCTGGTGATCGACGTGGATGCCCAGGGCAACGCCAGCACTGGATTGGGGATCGACCGGAAGGGCCGGCACCGTTCCTCCTACCACGTGCTGATCGACCAGTTGCCGATCGAAGACGCGGCAATCCCGGTGCCGGTGCCGGGCCTGTCGGTGGTCCCCTCCTCTCTGGACCTGTCGGGCGCGGAGCTGGAACTGATCGACCTCGACCGCCGGGAGTTCCGCCTACGCGACAGTTTCGAGCGGCTTCGGGCGCACTATGACTACGTGCTGATCGACTGCCCGCCGGCGCTGGGGCTGTTGACCCTGAACGCGCTGTGCGCGGCGGACGCGGTGCTGGTGCCGCTGCAATGCGAGTTTTATGCGCTGGAAGGTCTGAGCCATCTGGTGCGTACGATTGAACGGGTGAAGCGTGCGTTCAATCCTGGATTGCAAATCCAGGGTGTGGTGCTGACCATGTACGACCGCCGCAACAACCTGTCGGACATGGTTGCGTCAGACGTGCGCCAGCATTTCGGGGACAAGGTCTATGACACCGTCATACCGCGCAACGTGCGGGTGTCGGAGGCGCCGTCCTACGGCAAGCCGGTCCTGCTGTACGATTGGCAATGCGCCGGCAGCCAGGCCTACATCCACCTGGCCAGCGAGGTGCTGAAACAAGAGCGTGGTCCGGCACCGCAATGACGGACGACGACAGCAAGCGGCGTCATCTGGGGCGCGGCCTGGCCGCCCTGTTCGGCGACGAAACCGAGGATTATGCGAACCTGGACAAGGTGCGCGAATCCAAGTCGGTGCCGATTGATCATATTCAGCCCAACCCCAACCAGCCACGGCGCCATTTCGACGACGACTCCCTGTCGGATCTGGTGGCGTCGATCCGCCAGCAGGGGGTGATCCAGCCGATCGTCGTGCGCCGGATCGGCGACGCGCCGAACACGTTCGAAATCGTCGCCGGCGAACGCCGGTGGCGTGCCGCCCAGCGCGCGCGCCTGCACGAGGTCCCGGTCACCGTCAAGGACCTCACCGACATGGAGGCCTTGGAAATAGCGCTGGTGGAGAACATCCACCGCGAGGGCCTTTCGCCGTTGGAAGAGGCCGACGGGTATCGCCGCTTGATGGAGGAATTCGGCCATACCCAGGAGGTGCTGGCCAAGGCGCTGGGCAAGAGCCGCAGCCACATCGCCAACATGACACGATTGCTGGGCCTGCCTGACGAGGTCAAACGCATGATCGAGGACCGCACGCTGTCGGCCGGTCATGCCCGTGCCCTGATCGGCGCGGCCGATCCGGTCGCACTTGCGGAACTGGCGGTGCGCAAAGGGCTCAACGTGCGTCAGACCGAAAAACTGGCGCAGGCCGACAAACCCGCGACGGCGCCCGCCCGCCGCACGGCAGCGGCGAAAGACCCGAATACGGCCGCTTTGGAAAACGATCTGTCTTCGTTGCTGGGCATGACCGTCGAGATCAGGCAGAAACGCGACGGCGGGACGCTGTCGATCCGCTATCAAAGTCTGGAGCAGCTCGACGACGTTCTCCAGCGGCTGACCCAGTCGGGTGGCCATCTCCCTGATATCGAAGAGGAAATCGTCGAAATCTGAAACCGACGCCGACCGAAGGCGGGGCCGGACCGGTGTCAGGCGCGTTGCGCCGTGCGGCCTTGCCGCCGCGCCAGGGCGGCAACCTGTTGGACGGCGCGGCCGCACAGCGGCCAGTCGGGCGCGCCGGTGCGCTTGCACGCCGCTTCCGCCTCCAGTACCAGGTGAAACGCGTCGGCCAGCCCGGCTTTCGTCCAGCGCCTGACGATCGCATCGAAACGTGAGCGCAGCTTGAAGAACACCGGCGGTTTCAAGGACTTGACGACGGTTTCCAGGTTTTCGCCCGATGCCGCCCGGCGCGAAACCGTCTGCACCCGCATCAACAGCCCGGAGACCGCGCGCAAGACGGGCACCGGTCCAAGGCCGATCTGCCGGGCCGTCGACAAGGCCGCGTCGGCCGACGCAAAATCGCCAGCCAGCGCCGCATAGGCGATTTCGTCAAGCGAGGCCGCGCCGCTGTCGCCGATGAGGGCAACGGCATCAGCCAGCCCCACCGTTCCCGAGGGACCGGCCCAGAGGGCCAGCTTCTCCAGTTCGCGTCGCGACAACCCGCGATCGGCGCCCAATGTCTGCACCAGGTAGTCTAGGGCGTCGGGCTCGACCGCGATCTGATCCGCCCCCAGAACTTCCGTGATCAGGGCCCGCAGCCCGCCGGCATCGTCTGCGTAGCAGGCAATTGCGGCCGCGTCCGATGCCGCCTCGAACAGGCGGCGCAGCGAAGACCTTGGCCCAAGATCGCCGCCGGTGAGAATCACCGTCGCGTCGCCCTGCCCGACATTCAGATAGTCCTTGACCGTCGCGGTTGTCGTGTCGCCGGCATCGCGCACCCTAACGACCCTGCGCCCGCCGGTCAGCGCCAGCGCCGCGGCTTCGTCGGCCAGGCGCGCCGGGTCGTCGCGCAAGCTCTGGGCGCCGAAATCTGCAACGCGGAACGGATCCGTCGGATCGGGAACGATGCCGCGGCAAAGCCGGTCGGCCCTTTCCTGGACCATTCCGGCATCGGGGCCGTAGATCAAAACGGCCCGGCAATCGGTGCCGGGCGCTTCCAGGAACGCTTCGGTTTCGCCAGCCCGAATCTTCAAGATCGCCGACCGCCACCCTGCGACAGGAACACCGCCAGGCGCGCGCGGATGTCTTCGCTGATCACCCTGAGCGACCTGTCGATGGCGTCGAATTCCGCGGACTGCGCCGCGTAATCGGAATCGACGATATTGTAGCCGCTGACCGAGCGGCTGACGCTCCTGAACAGCAGCCTCTTGTCCCTGTTTTTCAACGAGTACGAGGCGATGACCGTCAGTTTCGCGCGTGTCGAGGTATCGGCGCGCTGAACGCCGAGACTGACCTTCGACGTCTTCACAGTGACATCCAGATAGTAATCGGGATTCGCCGGTCGGCCGCGAGGGTTGAGTCGATCCAGCAGGTTGTTATGCAGTTTCTGACCCATCCGGTCTTGGATCAGGTTGACGTGAACTTTCTGCAGCTCGACCGCCGCGTTTGACGGGTCGTCCTGTCGGGTATAGATCGGCTGGAAGCCGCATGCCGCCAGCGTCACCGCGAGAACCCAGATCGCGACGAGCCTGCTAGGCGACCACATTGACGATCTTGTTGGGTACGACGATCACCTTTCGCGGTTCTTTTCCGTCCAGCGCCCGCAACACATTTGCCTCGGACAACGCCACGTCCTCCACGCTCTGCCGGTCGGCATCGCGCTGCACCTCGATGGTCGCCCGCAGTTTGCCGTTCACCTGCACGGCGATGGTAACCCGGTTGTCCACCAAAAGCCCAGGGTCCGCGACAGGCCACTTGGTTTCGACCAACAGCGCGGCATGGCTCAGCCGCGACCACAATTCTTCGGCCAGGTGCGGCATCATCGGCGCAATCAACTGGCACAACGATTCCAGCCCGCGCCGGCGAACCCAGCCTACGTCGGGTCCGGTTGCGGTGAATTCGCCAAGCGCGTTGGACAGTTCGCGCACCCGCGCCACGGCACGGTTGAAGTGCAGCGTTTCCAGGTCCCTCGTCACGGCGTCGATTGTCTTGTTGACCATGCGCCACAGTTCGTCGGCGTCTGGCGAAAGCGCGTCCGGCTTGGGTTCATCGGCCTGGGGCAACGACGCAGCGCTGTCCTCGAACAGCCGCCACAGCCGGTTGACATAGCGCCATGCCCCTTCGATCCCCGCCTCGGTCCATTCCAGGTCGCGGTCGGGCGGGCTGTCGGACAGCATGAACAGCCGCACGGTATCCGCGCCGTAGGCCTCGACCATGTCGGAGGGGTCGACCACGTTCTTGCGCGACTTGCTCATCTTCTCGGACCGCCCGACCGTCACCGGTTCGCCGCCGTCTGCGGTGACCACGGTCCCGTCCTTGTCCCGGACGATCTGGCCCGGCAGCAGCCATTCGCCGCGGGCGTCGCGATAGGTCTCGTGGCAGACCATGCCCTGGGTGAACAACCCCTCGAAAGGCTCGTCGACAGAGAGGTAGCCGCACGTCTTCAGCGCGCGCGCAAAGAACCGTGAGTACAACAGATGCAGGACCGCATGCTCGACCCCGCCGATATACTGGTCGACCGGCAGCCAGTAATCGACGGCGGCGCGGCCGAAGGCAGCCTCGTCGTTCTTGGGATCGCAGAACCGGGCAAAATACCAAGAGGATTCGACGAAGGTGTCGAAGGTATCGGTCTCGCGCTTGGCGTCGCCGCCGCAGCGTGGACAGGCGACGTTCTTCCAGCTTGGGTGACGGTCCAGTGGATTGCCGGGCGCATCGAAATCAACGTCTTCGGGCAGACGCACCGGCAGATCCTCGCGTGGCACCGGGACAACCCCGCACCCGTCGCAATGGACCACCGGAATCGGACAGCCCCAGTATCTCTGGCGCGAGACGCCCCAGTCCCTGAGCCGGTAGGCGATGGCGGCCTTTCCGTGATTCAGGGACTCGAGCCTGTCGGTCACGGCACGTTTTGCAGCCGGAACGTCGAGGCCGTCGAGGAATTCGGAATTGATCAGCGTGCCGTCGCCCACATAGGCCTCGTCGCCGATCGAAAAACCGGCGGCGTCGGCATCGGCCGGACAGACCACGGGAACCACGGGAAGATCGTACTTTCGGGCGAAGTCCAGGTCGCGCTGGTCGTGGCCCGGGCAGCCGAAAATGGCGCCGGTGCCGTACTCCATCAGCACGAAGTTCGCCACATAGACCGGCAGATCCTGGCCGTCGGCAAGGGGATGAACGGCCCTCAGCCCCGTGTCGTAGCCGCGTTTTTCCGCCGTCTCGATCGCTTCCTCGCTGGTCCCAAGGCGGCTGCATTCGGCGATGAACGCCGCCAGGTCTGCGTCGGATTCGGCAAGCTCGGACGCCAGCGGGTGGTTCGGGGCAAGCGCGCAGAACGACGCGCCGAACAGCGTGTCGGGCCGGGTGGTGAACACCTCCAGGCGGCCGTCGCGGCCCGACAATGAAAAGAACACCCGCGCGCCCTCCGAGCGGCCAATCCAGTTCTCCTGCATCAGCCGGACCTTCTCGGGCCAGCGTTCCAGCCCGGACAGGGCCGCCAGCAGGTCGTCCGCGCAGTCCGAGATCTTGAAAAACCATTGGGAAAGTCGACGTTTCTCCACCGGCGCGCCCGACCGCCAGCCCTTGCCGTCGATCACCTGTTCGTTGGCCAGAACCGTGTTTTCGACCGGGTCCCAGTTGACCCAGCTTTCCCGGCGATAGGTGAGGCCCGCCTCCAGGAAATCCAGGAACATGGCCTGCTCGTGTTTGTAATAGGCCGGATCGCAGGTCGAGATCTCGCGCGACCAGTCCAGCGACAGGCCCAGGCTGGAAAGCTGCTCGCGCATGGCCGCAATATTCTCCCGCGTCCACTTCGCCGGATGCACGCGGTTCTCGATGGCGGCGTTCTCGGCCGGCAGGCCGAAGGCGTCCCATCCCATGGGATGCAGAACATTGTAGCCCGCCGCCTGCTTGTACCGGGCCACGACGTCGCCCATGGTGTAGTTGCGAACATGGCCGATATGGATGCGGCCCGACGGGTAGGGAAACATCTCCAGGACGTAGTATTTCGGGCGGTCAGACGCCTCGCCGGCCCGAAAGGCGTTGCGCGCCGCCCAGCCGGCCTGCCACTTGGGCTCGATCTCGCGAAAATTGTACCGGGTCATGTTCGTCCTGAGGCGGTCCGTCCGTCCGCTGGCCGGGGCCGCATGGCCGACGGCCGGGACTGTCTAGCAAAGGCCGGCGACGGGGTCGATGCCGAATGGCCGTTGGGCGGCGCCGTCGGTGCCTATTGCTCCGCGGCCACGTTGATGCGCATTTGCCGCGCCCGGGTCAGTATCGCATCTTCAAGTTTGGTGGCGGCGTCGCCCGGCACGTTGACGTCCTGCCACGTGCCCGCCGGCGTCCGGCGCCGCTTGAAGACGGCGACGCGCAGCCCATCGGCGCGGAGCTGTCGGTCGAGGATATAGACGTTGAGCTTGTAGCGCTCGCCGGGGCTTTCCTCCGGCGTATACCAGTCGGTGATGATGACGCCGCCGAACGGGTCGGCCTGGGCCAGCGGCATGAAGGAAATGGTGTCCAACGAGGCGCGCCACAGGAAGCTGTTCACCCCGATGCCGCTGCCGCCCGGATCGACATTGCCCTTGTCGACGCCCGGGCCGAAAGTCAGCGCGGCGTCGCCGAAGATCTTGCCGGCGCTGTCGCGCCGCTTTTCCTCGCTGTTCTTGAGGTCTTCATCGGTCACCGGGGTGGTTTTCACGCCGCTGCAGCCGGCCAGCACGGCCAGCGTCAGGGCCGCCACGCCTATGGACAGTCCGTTCAAGATCCGTTTCATCGCCGAAACCTCTCCTCAGGTGGGTTTCGAATATCGCATATCCGACACTATGGAAAGGCCAAAAGAAAAAGGGGTGGCACCGACGGTGCCACCCCGTATTTCAGACGATGTGTGAGTGGGTTAGAAGTTCAAGTTCGTACCCACGACGAACACCGTCGCATCGTTGTCTTTCACGCCATCACGCGAGGACCGGAAGCTGTGAACGTCGGCGGTGACCTTCAAGCCTTCCGCCAGCGTGTAGTCGCCCGCGACGCCGAGGTACAGAACCTCGTCATCAGCGCTCCGGGTGTCGCCATCGGCTTCGGCATAGGCGACGCCGACACCGACGTTACCGGGACCGAAGTTGTAGTTCACGACACCGCCGATGTTCCAGCCGTTGTCGGCCGCCGAGCCACTCTCGGTGTTACCGTCGCCGCGCGCCGAACCGTTGATGCCGAACGACCAGGCCTTCCAGCCCAGCGCCGCACCGGCGTAGAACGATTCCTCGTCCTTCTTGGGACCCGTTTCGGTGCAGGTCGCCGTCTCGTCGCTGGTGCCGAAGCTGCCCAGAACGGACGCCTGGAAGCTGATGTCGCCGAACGTGTTGTCGTAGTTGACACCGACACCGACGTGGTCCCGGAAGCTCTGGTTCCGACGGACGTAACCTTCACCGCTGTCCTTGGTGTGCGGCGTGTAGGAGACACCCAGCTGGAAGCCGGAGATACGCGGCGTGAAGTAGGAGACCTTCGTGGCGTCCGACGAATCGTTGGCAACGCCGGGGGCGATGTCGGCATTACCGAAACTCGCCGCCTTGTTGAAGTAGCCGCCGAAGTCACCATCGTAGAGGCCGGTACCGGGGGCCACGCTCTGGCCGCCATATTCCATCACGTCTTCCGCACCGTCTTCGTCGCCAAGCTGGACCGTACCCCAGGCACCACCCAACTGGACGCGCGCTTCGTCAGCGTTGTCCTGGTTGTTGGTGTTGGCCTGCAATTCGATCTTGAAGCCGTAGGTCAGCCCGTTATCGGCCGTGCCCTGCACGTCGTAACGCAGCTCGGCATCGCCGATGTCGAAATCGAGGCCCTTGTTCTTGTTCAGCTGGTCTTCGTCCTGCTCACTCACGAACGCCCGGAAGCGCAACGAGCCAGACAGGGTGTGGGTCGGCGCTTCCGCGGCCGCTGCATACTCGGTCGCCAGAAGAGACGCACCCACGATCGCCGAAGTGGCTAAAAGCGTCTTTTTCATTTCTCAATTCCCCAAACTTTCCGGCTTCCCGAGAAGCCACTGGTTTTCCCAAAGCCCCGCGGCGGACCTTCCCCCGACAAATCGACGCTGCGAACCTCACTAGATGCAATCGTCAATAGAGCTTGATCGAATAAGATGCCGAGACGCCCTTTCATTCAACGCCATTCTGGCCCCGGGCGCGATTTGGTAAACGACTGTGACATCTGTGCAACGGTCGCCGCCATATGCGCTTCCTGGCGCCGGGGGTCCCGCGGGGCTGGCGGTTGTAAGCCGGGGTGGGAATAGAGCATAAGGACCGCAGCGAAAACAGCGCGGTATTCGGGCAGCGTGCCATGGCCAGGACTTCATTCACCGCATTTCATGTGCGCAGGCGGTTCGACCTCCAGATCGAAGACTGGAATCCCAACGATTCCGGGCGGATCGTCGTGGAGGAAGGCACCCACCTGACCCGCGACCTTGCCCTGATCGAGCTGTTGAAAGAACGCTGGGGCGAGTTCGTGGACATCGATCCGGCGCGCCAGCGGTTCCCCGGCGCGGCACCACTGGCGAAATGGCCGGACCTCAAGGGTTTTCGGGGCCGGGTCCTGATCGTGAGCCCGTCACGGGCGATCGGCGACAACATCATGTTTCTGTGCGCACTGGCCGCTGTCAGGGATGCCAATCCGCAGCTCGAGCTGGGCATCGCCTTCATTGGCGGCGCGCACCGCGCGTTTCGGTGGGATCCTGAGATCAGCGTCCATCCATAATCTCATTCAGGATCAGGAAATCAAACAATATCAAGGGGTTATCGATCTCCAGAATCTCGATGAGCTTTCCGAGCAGGTCTACACGCCCTTCGATGTGGAAGGACGCCTGCTTGAGGCCTTCGACGTGCCACCCAGCCGTCGGATCCCGGGCGTCGGTCGCCCGCCGCGGGATCCGAAAAACCCTCGGATCAACCTGTTTCCGCTGGCCTCCGACCCGCTGCGGACGATCCCACCTGCGGTGACGCGGGCCGTTGCCCTGGCCGCGGCCGAGTTCGGACCGGTCAACATCCTGTTGAACCCGCACCAGCTGGAATCCGCACCCTACGCCGACGCCCTGATGGGCGGTTTGCCAGGCAACGTGACCATCACAATGGAAGCGATGGGGTTCGAGGATCTCGTCAAGATCGTGTCGGAAACCGACTATGGCCTTTTCTGCGACAGCGCCCCGTGCCACCTGGCCAAACTCTACGATGTCATGGGATTCGCCGTCTTCACCACCATTCCCGCCGATATGCGCGTCGGGCGCTATCGGAATTTCCGGGCCTGGCAGGCGAAATACCGAGGCCGGCATTGCCAGGCCCCCTGCGGGCTGGCGCTGCTGTTGACGACGCCATCCGGTCAGCGCGGATGCTGGGAAACGCTGGGCCCCGACCATGCCGGCTATCGGCGCTCGCGGGTGATCGGCGATGAGAAGGAATTGCTCGGATTCACCTTCGACCGCCCGGTGCCCTGCGTTGCCGCTGTCCGGGACAAGGCGTCGGTCCTGGCAAAGGCGGTTGCCAGAGACATTCGGAACAGGCCGGTCGGCCGCGGCACTGCTCTGCAGGACGCCGACGGCGTCTGATAGACGGCTGCATGCTGGATTTCACGGTCTTCACCGCCCGCAAGAAGCTGACGCTCAACGCGCGGGACTGGAGTCCCGCTGCGAGCGGCCGCTTCCAGCTTCAAAAGGGCGTCCAGATCAGCCGCGACAAGGACATGGTCGCGATGCTGGCCCGGAAGTATCGCGGCGTCATCGATGTGCGGCCGCAGCCGATGCACATCCAGAATTCGTTGCCGCCGGAGGCTTGGAATCGCCTGAAGGACCATTCCGGCAAGGCGCTGTTCCTGAGCCCGACCCGGGCGATCGGCGACAATGTCATGCTGATCTGCGCGCTGTCCGCGCTGCAGGAGGCCAATCCGGGGCTGACCGTCGACGTCGCCTTCGTCGGCGATTCCTTTCCGCTTTATGCGACGGCGCCATCCTTGAACGTCCACCCCTACTTCCTCAGCGAATCCGCAATCGCGGGCTGCGACGTCCTGGTCGACCTGGACCGGGTTTCGGCCTGGGATTCGCTGATCTTCGAGCCGTTCGACATCGAAGCGGCGCTGTTGGATCGGTTCGATGTGCCGCCCTGCAGCGCCTTTCCGGGCCGGGGGCGGCCCTATCGCGAAGGCGATCGGCCGGCGATTCGCCTGTTTCCGCTTGCGTCCTCGCCGCTGCGCACGCTGCCGGTGGCAACTGCGCGGGCGCTGGCGGTCGCGGCGGCGGAGTTGGGAGAGGTCGAGATCGTCCTGGCGAAGGGCCAGCTGGGCTCAGAGCGCTATCGCGGGCTTTTGGCCGACGGTCTGCCGTCCGCCGTCACCGTGACCCCGGGTTGCCGCGATCTGAAGGAACTGGCGCGAAAGGTCGAAAGCGTGGATTTCGGGATCTTCGCCGACAGCGGTCCGTCCCACATCGCCAAGCTGTTCGATACGCCGGGCGTGACCGTCTTCACGTCCGCCACCAGCGGCCCCCTGGTCGGCCGGTTCGCCAGCCTGAAGCCCTGGCAGACGCCCTATTCCGGCACCCGCTGTACGGCGCCCTGCGGTCTGGCGACCTACCTGCGAACGCCGGCCGGCCGGGGCGGATGCTGGGAAACCCTGGGCGGCGCGCGCCAGGACTACGTCAAGACGCGCGACCTGTGGGACCCGGAGGAGTATCTGGCGTTGATGTTCGACCGGCCCGTGCCGTGTGTCGGCGCACTGGAAGATCGCACGAACGATCTCGTGGACACGGTCGCGGCGGAAATCGCGCGGCGATGCGCGCGTTGACGGCGGTTCCGGTTCGGGCCAGGGTCCACCGCGACGCGCAGTTTTAGACGGACGAATTCACGAATGCCGCAGGCAACGGATATTCAAGCCAACCTGAAAGAGGTGACGGACCGGATCGCGGCGGCGGCGCATGATGCGGGGCGTTCGCCGTCGGACGTGACCCTGGTCGCCGTCAGCAAGACCTTTCCGGCCGAGACCGTGCGCGCGGCGCTGGCGGCGGGGCATCGGGTTTTCGGCGAAAACCGCGTCCAGGAGGCGGCGTCGAGGTGGCCCGACCTGCGTGCGGAATATGCCGATCTGGCGCTGCATCTGATCGGGCCGCTGCAGACCAACAAGGTCAAGGTCGCGTTGGACCTGTTTGACGTGGTCGAAACCTTGGACCGGCCGAAGCTGGCCCATGCGCTGGCCGCGCACCGGGAAAAGACCGGCCGCTGTCCGGAGCTGTTCATCCAGGTCAATACCGGGGCGGAGCCGCAAAAGGCCGGTGTGATGCCCGACGAGGCCGATGCATTGATCGCCCTCTGCCGCGAGACGCTGTCGCTGCCCGTGACCGGACTGATGTGCATTCCGCCGATCGACGAGATGCCCGCGCCGCATTTCGCCTTTCTGGCCGACATGGCCGAACGCCACGGCTTGGCCAAGCTCAGCATGGGAATGAGCGCTGACTTCGAGACCGCCATCGGCCTGGGGGCGACCCATGTCCGGATCGGCACCGGCGTCTTCGGGCCGCGCGGCGAGCGGCACTAAGGCGGATTGATCCCGATCACCGCGCGCGGCCGCGGCTTGTGCTGTGATCCCGATCTGCGCAGACTGGCCGCGCCGCCTGCACCGGCCGGGCTGGTGCGGTGAGTTTCCAAGGGAGGGGAAGAGCCTGCATGTCGAACGGATCGATCATACCGGCCTATGCAACGCCGCTGTGGCACAGCAAGGCTTCAGACAGCGCGGTGATGAACGAAGGGCTGAAGGAACTGATCCTCGAACGCGCGGATCCGGAGCCGAGCGACGAGAGAAGCAACATGGGCGGCTGGCATTCGGGGATCGACCTGTTGCAGTGGGGCGGGCCGTACATCGACCAGCTGATCAAGACGATCCAGGGCGGGATTCAATCGCTCACAAAGGCAACCGGCGGCGCTGAAGACGCCCAGCAGGGCATGTTCTACACCATTGCCTGGGCCAACGTCCTTTACCAAGGCGGGTACAATCGGGTGCATGACCATTTCGGCTATATCTGGTCGGGCGTCTATTACGTCGATGTGGGCGATCCCACGCCCGACCGCAGTCTTTCGGGCGTGCTGGAATTCGTCGATCCCCGGGCGGCGGTGACATGGCCCTACGTGCCGGGCGAGCCGTTCCGTCAGCCGATCCGCGTCAATCCCGAGGCCGGCATGATGGTGATGTTTCCAAGCTGGCTGTTGCATCACGTGCATCCCTACATGGGTGCGCGCCCGAGAATCTCGATCGCCTTCAACGCGGCCTTCAAGTTCGACGAGGAACGGGACGAGGGCGGCGGACCGCCGCAATACTGAGGCCCCGGACCGGCCCGCTCAGTCCTCCGCCACGCACAGCCGGTCCGCCGGTCCGGCGTGCCGCAGCACGGTCAGCAAGTCCCGCAGCGCCAATGCGACGCAGCCCTCCGTCGGGCCGTAGTCCGGCCTCGCGAGGTGCAAAAAGATCGCGCTGCCCGCAAACGGGACGGGCGGATCGTCGTTGTGACCCAGGACCACCACGATGTCGTAGACATGATCGTCGCGGAACAGCCGCTCGCAACTTGCGTCGAACGGCAGCCGGACCGGCCGGTTGTAGGATCCGTGGGCAGGATCGTCGCACCAGCCGTCATCCGCGGCGATCGGCTCCGTCGGCAGCGCCGTTTGCGGTGGGGCCAGCCGGTCCGGGCGGTAAAGGGCCCGACGCAACGCAAAACAGCCGATCGGCGTCGCCCCGTCTCCTTCCCGTTTCGTGGCGGACAGTCCGGACCGGCCCAGCGCGCAGCGGAACCGGTGCGGCCCCATCGACGCGGTGCCGTCCTTCCTGACAATGATGTCCGTCATCGGTGCCCGTTCGAACGGGAGGCGGCCTTATGACCCCCGTTTCATCTGCTCGTACTTCTCAAGGGCCGAGAGCATAGCCTGCGGGATCAGGGAGGGGTCAAGCGGCGTCGGCACCAGCCCAGCGGTTTTGCTTGCTTGTGCGGGCTTGGCATTTGCCGCTTGTGCCGGCACTGGTGGTGCGGGCTCGGTTTCAGCCGGCTCGCGGGCGGTCTGCGGCAATGCCGCGACCTGGGTCGGTTTAGGGGCGGGCGGCAGAGGATAGGATCGCGGCGGCGCCAGCGGCGCCGCGGGGCCGGCGGCGAAGGGCCGCTGGCGTGGGCGCCGGTCGATCAGCGGTCGTGTCGTTTCAGGTATCGCCAGGGGCGATTGGACCACGCCACCGAACAGCGGCAATGCCGCGGGTTGCATATCGGACGGTGCCGTCAGGGCGGTCGGCGGCGCAGGCGACTCCGCTGCCGACGCGACGCCGGTGTCCTCGCCCGCAAGTGCGATGGTCGTGTCCGGAACCGGTTCCGCGTCGTCGGGCTGCAACGCCGCGAGCACTGTTTCGCCGACATCCCGTCCGGTGTGATCGACCATGGCGTTGTTGATCACAGCGGCCGCGAAGCCGGTGGGTCCGCCGAAGATCACCCCGCCAACCAACCGCGAGCCAGGCGAGATCTCGTCTCCGGTCAGCGCGCGATAGGGCGTCGAAACGACGGGCAGGTGCTGCAGCGGATTGATGATGTCCAGGATGTCGGTGAAGGTCAGACCGTCGGCGCCGAACATGTAGCTGTCGTCGCTGCCGAAATCGGTGTCGCCCGGCGGTTCGGCCCGCGCGGGTGCCGCCTCGCTGTCGCGGCCGGCCGCCGTTAACGACCAGAGCGGCAGGGCAGGGCCGGTTTGGGTTGCGTCCAAGCTCATCTCACACTCCCGTCGCCCAGGGCTGCAAACTCGGTGCCAGGGCGGGCGTCAAGATGTTCTGTCTATTTCAAGGGGTTGACTGGGCGGTGCCCGAGTCCGGCAGTTTCTGCCGGGCAGCGCCGGCCCGGCCTGCCGTGGCGGCTACAGAAGATGCCCGGCGCGCGCTGCCTTGGTTCTCAGATAGCGCTCGTTGTGGTTGTTGGCCGGAAAGGCGTGCGGCACCCGCTCGGCGACCGCGATGCCGCATTCGCACAGCGCCCGCACCTTCTCAGGATTGTTGGTCATCAGCCGAACGGAGGTGTAGCCCAGGCGTTTCAACATCTCCGCGGCGGGCCGGTAGACCCGTTCGTCGGCATCGAAACCCATCATCTGGTTGGCGTCGATCGTGTCGAAGCCCTGGTCCTGCAACTGGTAGGCCCTGAGCTTGTTGACCAGGCCGATGCCGCGCCCTTCCTGGGCCAGGTAAAGGATGACCCCGCCGCCGGACCGTTCGATCTCGCGAACCGCACCGTGCAGCTGTTCGCCGCAGTCGCAGCGGAGGCTGGCCAGCAGATCCCCGGTGAAGCACTCGGAATGCAGCCTGACCAGCACCGGGCGGTCCGGGTCCGGCGCTCCAATGATAATGGCGAGATGCTCCTTGCCGCCGTCGGCAGGTCGGAACGCAACGATGGTGGCGTCTTCCGCGTCCTGCAGCGGCACTGCGGCGCGGGCGACGACGGTCATCCTGTCCAGCGCCTGAAGCCGCACGCCCTCCAGCATATCAAGGTCCAGGACGATGGGATCCAGGTCGGCCCGGGTTCCGCTGTCGATGCGGTCGGCATGCCGGATCAGGGCGGCCGGCATCAGGTGCGCCAGTCTGATCAGCTCGACCGCGGTCGCCTCGATCGCATCGGCGAGATGCACGGCGATCTCGTCCGGGATCGGCCCGCAAAAAGCAGGATCCAGCAGCCTTTCGCGCTGCGAGACCGAGATCGGGCCGTCGAGGCGTACGCAGTCGCTGTGGAACTGGGGGCTGGACGGCGCCAGTGCCGCGTAGCGGGCTGCGCTCAGAACCAGCGACAGATCCGATCCGTCCGCCGCCATCAGATCGTCCTGTTCCAGGCAGTTTTCCGCGGCTGCCAGACGCAGGCAGGTGTCGCCGGCGCGCAGCCACACCGACGCGCCGCGGCGCAGGTCGGCGATTGCGCGCAGCACGGGAGTCATCGCTGCGTCTTGCGGCTGTGTTTCGTCGTTTGCCTGCACGTCGCGCCTTTCAGGTCTGCTTGCGGTCCCGGGCATGGCGGAACAACCATGTCACGTCAAGCGCGAAAGATGCCGTCAGTATTGTCAGCGCAAGGGCCAGCACCATTGATGCCTGATCGGCGGTCCAGGGCGCAAGCGCAATCGCCAGAGCCAGCATCTGCGGGACGCAGACGATGCGGCGCCGCAGCCGCGGCGGCAAGGGTGCCTGCAACCAAAGATAGATTTGACCGGCAGCCACAAAACCGTAACGCATTGCGCCGATCAGCAGGACCCACCCGTCGGCGCGGTCCCAGACCCAGGCAAGCAGGCTCAGCACCGCGATCACCGCGGCGTCGACCTCCATATCGAAGCGTCCGCCGAACTTCGTTTCGGTGTCGAAACGGCGCGCCAGCCACCCGTCCAGGCCGTCCAGAGCAAGAATGCCGACTGCCAGGGCGCTGACCAGTCCGCTGTCGATCGGTCGGCCGGAATTGTCCAGCAACGACCCGACCAGGATGCAGCCCAGCGCCAGGCGCAGCAGGGTCACGCTGTTCGCCGCCCCAAAGCGTCGGACCAGTCCCGCGCCGGTTGCCAGGTAGACGACGACGCAGGTCGCCGCAAGGAATGTGACAGTTGCCAGCACGGCCGGGGCCGGCGACAGGACCGCCAGGCTGATTGCCGACAACCCAGCCAGCAATACGCCGCCAACGCTGGCCGCGTGGGGGGCGAAGTCCATAGATGGGCTTGCCAGACGTTGCATGGAGACTCTTACGTAGTCTTTGCGGTCACGGATGCAAAGGGCACCGAACGGGCCCAAGCCGGCCTTCTCCCACGTCGACAATTCTCATCGCGGTTTTATTCCGACACTGCGTAAGATGCCGAACCGACAGTGTCCAGGCGACCACGCGAAGCAGGCTGAACAATGCTGATACGGCGCAGCCGAACAATTGAAACAAAACAGGGCGGTCATGCGGGCTCGGCCGTGACCGATGCCTGAGCGCGCGTTCTGGGTGATTGCGCCCGGCTGCGGCGAAATCAGGTCCGCGCCTGCGCGGGACGCGGCTGCTGAGCCGCCGCCAGTCCGCGTCCGGACGCGGTGCAGCGGCATCAGCCGCGGGACCGAAAGCCTCGTCTTCCAGGGACGGGTGCCGGCCTCGTTGTGGGACGTGATGCGGTGCCCCTTTCAGGACGGCGATTTCCCGGCGCCCGTGAAATACGGCTATGCCTCGGTGGGAACGACGGAAGACGGCCAGCGCGTTTTCTGTCTTCACCCGCATCAGGATCGTTATGTGGTTCCTGCTGCTGCCCTGCATCCGATCCCCGATGCCGTCCCCGACAGGCGGGCGGTGCTGGCCGCAAACATGGAGACCGCGGTCAATGCCCTGTGGGACGGCGCGCCGCGGCTGGGCGACCGGATCGCCGTCGTCGGTGCCGGCGTGGTTGGCTGCCTGATTGCGCGGCTGTGCGGCCAACTTCCAGGGACCGAAGTGAGGCTTGTCGACATCAACCCGTCGCGCGTTACAGTCGCCGATGCGATGGGCGTCATGTTCCGGACGCCGGACGCGTTGGAAGGCGACAACGACCTTGTGTTCCATGCAAGCGGCAGCGAACAGGGGCTCGCCACGGCATTGGCATGCGCCGGGTTCGAGGCGACGGTCGTCGAGCTGAGCTGGTACGGCGACCAACCGGTGTCGGCGCCTTTGGGCGAACGGTTTCATGCCAGCCGGCTGACGCTGAAGGCGTCACAGGTCGGGCATGTCGCAACCGCGCGCCGGGCCCGGCACTCGGCGCGCGACCGCATGCGCCTGGCCCTGGAATTGTTGTCGAACCCGGTGTTCGATTGCCTGTTGACCGGTTCCAGCCGGTTCCAGGACCTGCCGGAAACCATGCGCGCCCTGTCCGACGATCCGGGCGACGTCCTATGCCATGTGGTGGAATATCAATCCGAGGAGAGTTGAGCCATGTACAGCGTCACCGTGAGCGACAGCGTCATGATCGCCCACAGCCTGGAGGGCGAGGTCTTCGGTCCGGCGCAGCGCCTGCACGGCGCCACTTTCGTTGTGGAGGTGGAAATGCGCAGGGCGGATGTCGACCGGCACGGGATCGTGGCCGACATCGGCCGCGCGATCGAGCTGTTGCAGGATGTTCTCGAACCGATCGCCTATCGCAATCTCGACGACGTGCCGTCCTACGCAGGCAAGAACACCACCACCGAGTTCCTGGCGCGCGAGACCTTCGACCGCTATGCGGACGGCGTGCGTGCCGGCCGCCTGGAAGGCGATTCCGCAACGGCAATCACCAGCCTCAAGGTCACCTTGCGCGAAAAACCGACGGCATGGGCCAGTTTCGAGGGCCCGCTGTTGTGACATTGCGGGCCCGGATCCATTTCGCCAGCCCCGGCCCGCTGGACCAGCCCACAGGCGGGTATCGCTATGACAAACGCATGCTGGACCTGCTTGAACAAAAGCGTGTCGACTGCGTGCGGCACGAACTGCCCGGCAGGTTTCCCGAACCAGATGGAGCTGCGCAAGCCGCCGCCGCGCGTCTGTGGAACGGACTTGCGGGTTCGGACCTGCTCGTTGTCGACGGGCTTGCCTTGCCGGCGTTCGAGACATCCATCCTTCGCGCCGGTCGCGGACCGCGCCTGATCGTCCTGGTTCATCACCCCCTGTACCTGGAAACGGGATGGTCGGAAAAGGAAGCCGCGGACTGGCGCTGGCGCGAGGCCACGCTGTTGCAGGCGGCGGACCGGGTCGTCGTCACCAGTCCGGCAACCGCCGCCGAAATCGCGGCGATGGGCGTCGACGCGGCGGCGACCCATGTGGTGGTTCCGGGAACGGAAAAAGCGCGGCCTGCGTCCGGCTCTTCGAGCGGCGGGCCGGTGCTCTTGTGTGTGGCGTCGCTGATCCCGCGCAAGGGTCATCTGCTGCTGTTGTCCGTCTTGTCGGCAATGCGTGACCTGCCGTGGCGCCTGGACTGTGTCGGCGCAACGGACCGTCATCCCGCGACGGCGCGGGCGGTGCGGGACGCGATCCGGAACGCAGGCCTTGCCGAACGCGTCAGCCTGCACGGCGCCTTGAGCGATGCCGCGCTTGCGGCGCGGTACGATCGGTCGGACCTGTTCGTCCTGGCAAGCCGGCACGAAGGCTATGGCATGGCCTTCGCCGAGGCGTTGGCGCACGGCCTGCCCGTTGTTGCCAGCGGCGGCGGCGCGGTCCGCGACACGGTCCCGCCGACCGCCGGCATGGTGGTTCCGGCCGGCGACGGTGCGGCGTTGGCGGCGGCCCTGGCGGCGGTGATCGCCGACCGCAGGCTGTCCCACCGGCTGCGCACCGGCGCCCGCGCCGCCGGGCTGGCGCTGCCGGACTGGGACCGGCAGGCCGAGCGGTTCAAGGCGGCCGTGCTGGGATGAGTGGCACGGAGTTCGAGGCGGCTTGGCTGTCGCTGCGCGAACCGGTGGACCACCGGGCCCGGGCGCGGCCGTTGGCGCGGCGTTTTCTGGAGGCATGCACCGGCGATAGACCGATCGCCGATCTCGGGGCGGGCACCGGATCCAATGCGCGTTATCTGCAGGCACTCTCGCCGGTTCCCTTGTCCTGGCGGCTGATCGACGCCGATGCCGGTCTGCTCTCGCGCGCCGGCTCGATCGGTGCCGGCGTCGAAACCGCCGTCATGGATCTCGCCCGGATATCGCCGCAGGCTTTCGACGGTGTCGGCGGTGTCACCGCTGCCGCTTTTCTGGATCTTGTATCGGAGGACTGGCTGCGGGAGTTGGCGGAACTGCGCGCGCGCGTGCCGGCCCTGTTCGCCCTCACTGTCGACGGGGTCGTGCGTTTCGACCCCGAAGACCCCGACGACGCGCCGGTTCTTGCCGGGTTCGCCCGCGACCAGGACCGGGACAAGGGAATCGGGCTGGCACTTGGCCCGGCGGCGGCCGACTGCGCCGAAAGGTTGTTCGCGGGACTCGGCTATTCCGTCGAGCGCGCCCGCAGCGATTGGGTCCTGTCGGCGGATGACGCCGCGCTGTTGCGGACCTATTTGAAAGGGGTGGCGGCGGCTGCGGCAACCGTTGCGGACGACAGGGTCGAAGCCTGGCTGCAGCGCCGGATCGCGGCGGCCGCGAGCCGCCGGCTTACCCTCACGGTGGGGCACGCGGACGTCCTGGCGATTCCGCCGCGGAGGTGATGGCCCGCTTCAATTCGCGCGGTTTGTGGTGTTAACATAAGCGCCGCTTCGCACTGAGACCGAGAGGCCGATGACCGGAAAACGCATCTTGATGGTGGACGACGACGACGCCTTGCGGAATTCCCTGGCCGAGCAGTTGCAGCTCCACGAGGAATTTCAGACGCGCGAAGTGGGCACTGCGACCGAGGCCATGGAAGTGGTCAAGGACGAGCATTTCGATGCGGTGCTGTTGGACGTGGGCCTGCCGGACATGGATGGCCGCGAAGCCTGCCGGCTGTTGCGCCGCGCCGGGGTCAAGGCGCCGATCATCATGCTGACCGCGGCCGATTCCGATGCCGACGCGATCCTGGGTCTGGATGCCGGCGCGAACGACTATGTGACCAAGCCGTTCCGGCTTGGCGTCCTGTTGGCGCGCCTGCGCGCGCAGTTGCGCCAGCACGAACAGAGCGAAGATGCGGTCTTCACCATCGGCCCCTACACCTTCAAACCGGCCGGCAAGATGCTGTTGAACGAGGACACCAACGCCAAGATCCGGCTGACGGAGAAGGAAACCGCAATCCTGAAATATCTCTACCGCGCCGGCGGCAAGGTCGTGGGGCGCGACACCCTTTTGGGCGAGGTGTGGGGGTACAACGCGGGCGTGACGACACATACCTTGGAGACACACGTCTATCGGCTGCGCCAGAAGATCGAGGCGGATCCGTCGAACGCGGAGATCCTGGTCACCGAGCCGGGCGGCTACCGGCTGGTACCCTAGCCGCCGGCTGACCCGAGCCGCCTGAGGCGCACGCCCAACAGCATCGCCAGCAGCGCATTGCATGCCGTCACCGCGGCCAGCAGCGGGCCGGCCAGGTCCCAACTGCCGGTCGCCTGCAGCAGGCCGGCGACGAACAGCGGGCCGATCAGGACTCCCAGGCTGCGTCCGGTGACAAGAATCCCGAAGGCGCGCGTGCCGGTGCGGGCGGCTCCCAGGATCACGCCTGGCATGGCGAACAGGCAGGATGCGGTCAGACCGGCGCCGATGCCGTAAATCAACAACGCCAAGACACCGTCCCAGCCGGCCCCGGTTACCGGCACCAGCGCCCAGACCGCGGCCTGCAAGGCCAAGGCGGCGGCCAAGAGGCGGCCAATTGGAGCGCCCCGGCGCAGGATCGGCGCGGCGACCAGGCAAAACAGCATGACCATCGCAACCGGCACGGTGTAGCCCACGATCGCGAAATCGGCCGGCAGGGAAAACTGCCGGACCAGATATTCCGGCAGCCAGGTAATGAACGAGAAGTACTGCCAGGACCACAGCGTAAAGATCCCCGCCGCCAGAACCAGCAGCGAACTCACCGGGCGCGCCGGGGCCTGGGCGCCGCCGTCCGGCAGCCGCATGGCGAAATCGACGCGGCCCGTCCGGCGCAGCGCGACGGTAACCAGGACCAGCAACGCCGAGACCGCAATACCAAACCACCAAAGGAACCGCCAGATTTCCGCCGTCGGCGCCAGCAGCGCCAGGCCGTTGGCGATCAGACCGCCGGCCGGAATCCAGGTCGCGATCAGTGCCGCGGCAAAGGGCAGATGATGCTGGGCGGCATTGCGGGTGCACATGGTCGGGCCGATCACGGCCAGGATCATGAAAGCAACGCTTTCCAGGCCGCGGGCGCCCAGCACCAGCCAGCCGTTGCCCGGCCACGCCAAGGCGAGCGCACAGCCGGCGGCGAACAGCACCGCGGCGGCCAGGATCGCGGCGTAAAGTCCGCGCTGTTCCAGAACGCCGCCGATCTTCACCGAAAACAGCAGCCCGAACACGGCGAACACCGACATGAAGCCGGCCGCCATCAACGGATCGTAGCCGTAGCGGTCCAGCATTTCCGGCGGCACCGGCGGCAGCTTGAACTGCTGGTAGGCGGCGAGGACCGCCAGGCCCAGCCCGAAAAAGACGGCCGTCCAGTTGCTGGTGTCGCGCCGGGCCAACGCCCGCTCCCGTTTCCGTCAACATGGTCCGCGCCGGCGATTGCCGACACCGCGCCGGCCAAGGTAGGGTGCCGCTTGGCCTGTGACCAGGGGGCAGGGACGGTTTCGCATGGTTCTATCTCGGGCATGGCGCCGTCGGCTGGCGCTGGGACTGCCGACGGTCCTTGGACTTGCACGGCGCGGTTTCTTCATCCCGCATCGCCATGCCGAGGCCGCGCGCGCGGGCGCGACCCGCACGCTGGTGCCTCTGTTCCGGGCGGCCGAGCCGCGCACGACCGCCTGGCTGGACCGCCTGAACGGCTATGGCGAGGCGCTGGACCGGATCGGCGGCGCGCCGCCGCCCGACCCGCGCCGGCAGCAGGACTGGTTCCCGCGGCTGGACGGGGCGATGGCCTATACGATGGTGCGCGCGCTTGAACCCGCGCGCATTGTCGAAGTCGGATCGGGCCACTCCACCCGGTTCCTGGCGCGGGCGGCGCGCGACGCCGGCATCGCCTGCGCCATCACCGCCGTCGATCCCCAGCCGCGGGCCGACCTGTCGCAGCTGTCCGGGATCACCTTGCTGCGAATGACGGCACAGGCGGCGGGGACGGAGGTCTATGCGGATCTTTGTCCCGGCGACATCCTGGCAATCGATTCAAGCCATGTCCTGATGCCCGGGACCGACGTGGACCTCCTGTTTTCGGAGGCCCTGCCGACGCTGCCGAACGGGGTCTTCGTCCATATCCACGACATCTTCCTGCCCGACCCCTATCCCGACGTCTGGGAATGGCGCGGCTACAACGAACAGCTCGGCGTTGCCCTGATGCTGTTGGGCGATGCCTACGAGATCCAGTGGTCGAGCCACTATGCGACGCGGGCCTTGTCTGAAGCGGTGGCGGCCTCGGCCGCCGGATCCCTGCCGCTGGGCCCGGGCGCCTTCGAGACCAGCCTTTGGCTGAAGAAGCTGCGCTGGCGCCTATTTATACGGATCGGCCGCGTCCCTGAGACCGTCGCCCAGGAACTGGAAGGCCAGCACGACCAGAAGCACCGGCAGCGCCGGCAGCATCAGCCAGGGACAAAGCGCGACAACGTTGAAGTTCTGCGCCTCGTTCATCAGCACGCCCCAGCTTGTGATCGGCGGGCGCAGGCCCAGGCCGAGAAAGCTCAGCGCCGTTTCGCCCAGGATCATGCTGGGGATCGACAGGGTTGCCGACGCGATCAGGTGACTCATGAAGCTGGGCATCAGGTGGCGGCCGATGATCCGGCTGGGCTTGGCCCCCATCAACTGCGCGGCGACGCAGAAGTCTTCCTCGCGCAGGGCCAGCAGCTTTGACCGGACGGCGCGGGCCAGGCCCGGCCAGTCCAACAGTCCCAGAATCACGGTTATGCCGATATAGACCAGGACCGGACTCCAGGTGACCGGCAGCACCGCCGACAGCGCCATCCACAGCGGCAGGGCCGGGAACGAGCGGATCACTTCGATGATGCGCTGGATGATCGAGTCGACAATGCCGCCGTAATAGCCGGCAATACCGCCGATCACGATGCCCAGGACGAAACTGATGATCACGCCGACCAGGCCGACCGTCAGAGAGATGCGTGCGCCGCAGATGATTCTGGACTGCAGATCCCGGCCCAGCCGATCGGTTCCGAACAGAAAAGCCGTGTCGCCCTTCGCCGGACAGAACAGATGGAACTTCAATCTGAACGTGCCCCACAGCATGTATTCGGCGCCGCGATAGCCGCCGGAACAGAAGAATCGCAGCGGCTGAACCTTGCTGGTATCGGGTTCATAGAGCCGCTGCAGCGTGACCGGATCGCGCGAGCGCTTGAAGCCGTAGACGAACGGTCCGATGAACTCGCCTTCGTGAAACAGGTGCAGCGCCTGGGGCGGCGCGTAGACGAACTTCCGGTCGCGGGCCTCGAGCGCGTACGGGGCCAGGAACTCGGAAATGAGGATCGACCCGTAAACGGCCAACAGAAAGATACCGCTGACGACGGCAAGCTTGCGGCGTTTGAGCTTCCACCACATGAGCCGCCATTGCGAAGCCAGGTAGTAGCGCTCCTGCTCCGGTGTCAGCTTGACCACGGAATGCGGATCGAACGCGTCCCTGTTGACGTAATGCTTGGCCCCGCCGCGGCCCTGCGTCAGGTCGCTCATTTCGTCGCCGCCCCCATCAGCCGGATGCGCGGATCGAGAACGGCAAGGGCCAGGTCGGAAACAAGCGTCCCCAGGACCGTCAGGCCGGCAACGAACATGAGAAAACTGCCGGCGAGATACATGTCCTGGCTTTGCAGCGCGGTCAGCAGCATCGGACCCGTGGTCGGCAGGCTGATGACGACCGATATGATGACCGACCCGGAGATGATCTCCGGCAGCAGGTTGCCGATGTCCGCGATAAAGGGGTTCATCGCCATGCGCAGCGGATATTTGACCAGCGCCTTGCCGCGCGGAAGCCCCTTGGCCCGCGCCGTGACGACGTATTGTTTGTGCAGTTCGTCCAGCAGGTTCGCCCGCAGGCGCCGGATCATGCCCGCGGTGCCCGAGGTTCCGATCACGACAACCGGGACCCACAGGTGCTCCAGAACCGACACCATCTTGGCCCATGTCCACGGCCGGTCGGTGAATTCGGGGTCCATCAGGCCCCCGATCGAGGTGCCGAAATAGACATTGGCGATGTACATCAGCACCAGTGCCAGCAGGAAGTTGGGCGTCGCCAGCCCGACGAATCCCAGGAAAGTCAATGTGTAGTCGCCGATACTGTATTGCCGGACCGCCGAATAGACGCCGATCGGAAACGAGACGATGTAGACGAAGATGATGGTCGTGAACGATACCACGAAGGTCAGGAACATCCGGTCGCCGACGACCTCGGTGACCGGAAGCTGGTGTTCGAACGACCAGCCGAAGTCGCCCTGCAGCATGCCCAGAAGCCACAGGAAGTACTGCTCGATCACAGGCTTATCCAGCCCGTATTCCTGACGCAGGAACTCGATCCGTTCGCGCCCGGCCTCGCCCTGCTGTTCAAGCTCGATGATGATCGTCGTCAGATAGTCGCCCGGCGGCAACTGGATGATGACGAACACCAGTGCGCTGATCGCCAGCAAGGTGGGGACCATCATCATCAGGCGATGGATGACGTAGGAGAACATGGACGGCTAGGCCCCCCGGCCTGGCGGGCGCTGGTCGCGGCGGGCGGCGCCGGTCGGCACGATCGTCGCCCCGGCGCCTAGGTGTCGAACCAGAACAGGTCGGGCTCGTATAGCCCGAAATGCGATCCGGGGTCCCAGTTCCACAGGCCTTCGTCCGGATCGTTGCGCAGCGACTTGCGGACCACCACCGGCTGCATCACGCCGGCGATGATGCCGATCGACCACATCTGCTCGGCGTTGATGGACAGCAGACTGTGCCAGATTTCGGTCTTGTCCTGTTCTGTGGCGACCGAGAACCATGCGTAATAGAGATCCAGCGCCTGCCGTGCCTCCGGAAGATCCGCCGGCTCGCCCGATTTGCCGAAGGTCTCGATATACTGACCCCATTTCGGCCACTGGTAATGGATCTGGTGCACGGGCGCCAGGTCTTCGGGCGTCATCTTCGGTGTGGCCAGGCCGTTCTCGATCCCGGAGAAGATCGACATTACGGTATCGCCGGCGAAGACCCGGTTGCGCACAACTTCCAGGCTTGAGGGCTTGATGTGCAGCTTGACGCCGGCCTCGAGCCAGGTGTCGTGGATAAGCTGCAGGACGTCGGGCTCTTCCGGCTGCTTGCCTGCGGTTTCGACGATGATCTCCAGCGGTTCGCCGTTCCGCATCAGTCGGATCCCATTGGAATTGCGCTCGGTCAGGCCGATCTCGTCCAACAACTCGTTGGCCCGGTCCAGATCGAATTCCGCATAGGCGTTGCGATACTCATCCCGATAAAGCGGACTTTCCGGCAGCATCGTGTTGTTGCCTTCCACCCCGAGCCCGAAATAGATCACCTCGTTGATCTCCTCGCGGTCGATTGCGTGGGACAGAGCGCGACGGAACCTGACATCCCGCAACAGCGTTCGCCAGTTTGGGTCGATGTGAGTCAGGTTCGGGAACAGGGCCAGGTGGGCGCCCTTGGCGATGCGCCACAGGCGGACGTTGAAGTCGTACTTCTCTTCGTTCTTCTTCAACAATGTGAAGTCGTCGAACCGAAGATAGCGCGCCTGAAGGTCGGCCTCACCCGTTGCCGTCTTGCCCGGGATCAGCTTGGACTCCGCGATGTTCATCAGGATGCGGTCTACATAGGGAAGCTGCTGACCCTTCTCGTCGACCTTGTGGTAGAAGGCATTGCGCTCGAAGATGTATCGTTCGCTGGGCGGGGCGTTCTTGACGACCCAGGGCTGCAAGGTCGGCAGGTCGGGATTGTTGTTGCGAAAAAGGTCGTCGCTGCGGTTGTGATACGACGCCCAGTTCCTTTGCCGGAGCTTCTTGAGGCGGGCCTTGAGCTCGGAAGGCTCCACATAGCCGGCGTGGAACTGCTTCAAGTAATGCGACGGCGCATAGATGTAGAGCGGGCTGGCGCCGGCCAGCAGGCGCAGAAAGCTGGGATGCGGTTTCGACCAGCTGTGCCGGACGGTCGTCTCGTCTATGATCTCGACCTTCGGATATTCGCCGCCCACCTTCAGGGCGGCCGGCGGTTCTACCGGAAACAGCTTTTCGTGGTTGGCCACGTCTTCCCACCAATAGCGGAAATCCTCGCTGGTGAACGGCGCACCGTCCGACCACTTGTGGCCCTTGCGCAGCTTGAAGGTGAAGATGCGCCCCTCTTCGACGTCGAACGACTCCAGCATGTCCGGGATCAGTTCCAGGTCCCGGGTGTATTTGACCAGCCGCGCATAGCCGTAGACCGTCATCATGCGCGTGTCTTTGGCCCGCCGCATCAATGTGACGATCTCGCCGCCATGCTTGCCGACCTCCTGGCCTTCGTACTGGAACGCGACCACGCGCGGGTTCTCGGGCAGGCGCTCGTGCACCGGCGGCAGATCTCCGGCGCCGACTGCGTCGCGCAGGTAGGGCGTCTCGATGTAGTCCGCTCCCCATGCGCCGGGTGCGATACCTAGTATTGCCGCTGCAAAGGCCAATCTTGCGTATCTCATGCTGCCAATTCCCTTGGGTCAAGATCCGCCCGCGCCCGCACCATGTGTCCGCCACCGAGGTGATGCAGGACCGGACGCACTGTCCCGTCATCGGTGAATGGTGCCGGCCATGCCGCCGGGTCGGATGCTTTTTCCTCCATTAATTTATTGAAATTCAAAGGGTTATCCAGGTTGGGGTCCGGAACTGCCGCCAACAGTCCCTGGGTGTAGGGGTGCAGCGGATTGCGGAACAGAACCTCGCGCGGTGCCAGTTCCACCAGGCGCCCGCAGCACATCACGGCGATGCGGTGCGAAATGTAATCGACGACGGCCAGATTGTGAGAGATGAAGATAGTAGGTCAGGCCCGGCTCGGACTGCAAATCCTTCAAGAGATTTAGAATCTGTGCCTGGATCGAGACGTCCAATGCCGATACCGGTTCGTCGCAGATCAAGATTTCGGGCCGCAGCGCCAGAGCGCGCGCGATTCCGATCCGCTGTCGCTGGCCGCCGGAGAAGCTGTGCGGATAGCGCCGCAGATGGCGCACGTCCAGGCCAACCAGTTCCATCAGTTCCTTTGCCAGCGTCTGGCGTTCGGCCTCGTTGCCGATACCGTGAATGATCAGCGGTTCGGTGATGATGTCGAAGACGGTCATGCGCGGATTCAGGGACGAGAACGGATCCTGGAACATGAACTGCATCTTGCGTCGGAACAGCAGCATTTCCTGCGGCGACATTGCCAGGACATCGTGGTCGGTATGACCGTCGTGATAATGCACCGACCCAGTATCCGGGGCCAGCGCCCGCATCAGGATCTTGCTCAACGTCGTCTTGCCGCAACCGCTTTCGCCGACCAGCCCCAGGCATTCGCCGCGGGCGATGTCGAAGCTGACGCCGTCGACGGCGATCACGTTGCTGTCGCGTTTTGCGCCCAGTGTGCCGCTCTTGCGGATTGAGAAGGTCTTCTGGATATCGCGGACGGACAGGATCGGCTTGTTGTGGGTCACAGGCGTGTCCGGTTCGTCCTTGGCCTGCATCAGACCGCCGGTGCGGTACTCGATTTCACGGATCGGCACAAGCCGTTCGCCCGCCGCCATGTTGAAACGGGGCACCGCTCGCAACAGGGCCTGCAGGTACGGATGTTCGGCGTGGCGGAAGATGTCTTCGATGGTGCCCGATTCCATCACCTGGCCGTGATACATCACGACGACGCCTTCGGACACGTTGGCGACGACACCGAGATCGTGGGTGATCATCAGCACCGCCATTCCCAGTTCCGCCTGCAGGTCGCGCATCAGCTTCAGGATCTGCGCCTGGATGGTCACATCGAGTGCGGTCGTCGGTTCGTCGGCAATCAGAAGAGCGGGACGGCAGACCAGCGCCATGGCGATCATTGCCCGCTGTCGCAGGCCGCCCGACAGTTCGAACGGATAGGTCTTCAGCGCCCGCTTCGGATCGGGAAAGCCGACAAGCCGCAGCATGTCCTGGGTCAGGCGTTCGCATTCCGCCGGCGTCGTCTCCCGGTGCAGTTCCAGGGCCTCGCCGATCTGGTTGCCGACGGTGTGCAGCGGCGACAGCGACGTCATCGGTTCCTGGAAGATGATCGAGACCCGGCCGCCGCGGATCTTGCGCATGGCCGCCCCGTTCGGATCCAGCGCCGCGATATCGATCGGGGCATCGGCGGTGGCCGGGTCGTTCAGCAGGATCTGGCCGCCCTCGATCCGGCCGGTCTTCGGCAGGATACCCATGATCGCCTGCGAGACGACGGACTTGCCCGAGCCGGACTCGCCAACCAGCGCCACCGTCCCACCGGGCCGGATCTGGAACGACGTGCCCTTGACCGCCTCAACGACGCCTTCCGGAAGGTGAAAGCTCACCTTCAGGTCGCGCACATCGAGAAGGAAGTCCTCCACGCTAACCTTTTCCCCCAGTCGCCTCCGGCGCTGCAGCGGAGAGTCCGAGACCGGCAAAGTTATTGATGGTTGTTGCGTCCGTATCCAGACCGCGCGCCCTTATCTCCCGCACCGTATATTCGGCTACTTCCTGAAATCCGTCCATCGAAGAGTCGATGCTGATCGACGTGCCGCCACTCCAAAGTTTCAGCTGCATCCAGCCTTGATCCTTCTTTCGGCGCGTCGAGTAGTATCGCAGCTTGATTCCCCTCAGATCCTGCCAGGCAATGCGGCGCGCCAACGGCCCGCTGGTCGCAATATGCGTCGACGTCAGCTCAACGGCGCTTAGCTGGCGGATCAGCGTACGAATTCCAAAGACCAAGAACAAGGCGAGCAGCCCCAGCAGAATCCATCTGACCGCCGGCAGCGGGGTGACGACGACCAGAGGGATCCCCGTCAGCAAGAGGCCGCCCAGCGCCCTGAGATAGTCGGCATACAGCGCCGATGCGGGATAACGGAACCGCCTAGTCATGGCGGTCCGCCGGGTCAGGCCAACGCACCGCGGGGTGCGCTAGGCTGCGTTCCAGCAGGCGCTCCAGAAAGGTCCAGCAGTCCGCGTCGTGGTCACCGTGATGGGTCAGGATGCCGGTCGGTTCATCCGGATCGACCAGGTCTTCGCGGCGCGCCGCCAGATGCCGGCGGATCGCCGCCAGCGCCGCCGCCTCGCCGACGAAGCCGCGTTTGCCGCGCCAGTCGATGATGTCCACGTGGGTGTTCACCCGGTCCTGCCTTTGCCCGATGGTTCGCGCGCCATAGATGGACAATAGGGCAGGACCGCATGCGGGCAACAAGCCGACCAGTTCCGGGTCGATCCGGTTCCACGGCGGCACGAAGATCCCGACGGCCCGTTCGGAAAACAGGGCGCAGATGCTCTGCCATCCCTGGCGCACCTCGGCGCGCATCTGCGCGATCGGACGGTGCGGTCCGAACTCGGCTTTCTTCTCGCCCGCCGGCGCGTGGTTTTTGTGTCGGAACCCGTGCTGCAAGACGCGCACACGCGGATAGGGCGCCAGCGCGGCGGCCAAGGCGGGCTCCATCTGTGCGGGGATCGCCGCCAGGCCCAGCGGCACGGCCGCCGTCAGCTTCAGCAGGCGGTCCAGCCGCGGACCGGGTCGGCAGGCGTCGTCGTCACGCAGCCACAGGGTTGCGCTGCGTCCTTCCGCGCGCCACCTGTCCCATTCCCGCTCGAGTTCCAGCCAGGGATCCTGATGTGCCATCACGTTTCCATGCCAGCGCCGCGCCGGTGACACAACGCCAGATCCCGCACGATCGCCGCGGTGCGCTTGGCGCCGCCGCGGTCCAGCGGCCAGGGCCCCGGGCGGGGGCTGGCCATTGTCGCCGCAATGGCGGCCGCCAATCGTTCCGGCGTCAGTTCCGCCTCGGGCACCACCTCGGCCCAGCCGCGCCGTTGCGCAAGCGCCGCGCGCAACGGCTGTTCGGTTTCCCCGGTTCCGGCAAACGGCACCAGGACCGCCCTGCAACCGGCGACGGACAGGTCCATCACCGTGTTGTAGCCGGCTTGGCTGACCGACAGCGCGGCCCGCGCCAGCAACAGCGGAAAATCGGCCCGGGCGGGTTCGATCGTCACATTGGTCGGCGCGTCCGCCAGGGGCGACAGCGCGTCGGGCGGCAGATTGGGTCCCAGCAACAGCCGCCATCTGAAACCCGTCATGTCAGGCCTACGCGCGGCGGCCAGGGCGGTGTGCGGCAGCGGGCCGCCGACCGCGCCGCCGCCGGCCGACACCACGATCTCATCCCGCCCGTCGTCCGTCGGCCGGTCCGTTTGTGACGGTTCCGAAACCACATAGCCCGTATACGTGATCTTCTCTGCGATCCGGTCGGCCAGCGGGTAGCTGCATTGCAGCCGCACGAAGGCCGGATCGCCGTGCACCAGGACTCGGTCGATGCCCGCGTTGACCGCGGCCGCGGTTTCTTCGGCCCGGCCGGGCTTCCTCTTTTCGACAATAATGTCGCGCACCGAGACCGCGACCGGCACGCGGCCGTGCGCCGCCCGGACAAGTGGCGCCAGTTCGAAACGAAACTGCCTGCGGGCGAACGGGTATCCCTCGATCAGCACCAGGTCCGGTGCGACCTCTTCATAGATCGCCAGCAGGCGATCGCGCCGCGCCGCGCGCCAGGCGTCGTCGACGGGCTGTCCCGTTTCCGTCACCAGGCCGGAAAACCGGGCGTCCGCGCTGCGGGTCGCCGGCAGTTGGTGCAGTTGAATCGTCTCGTCGCGCGCGGCGCGATCTTCCGGCAGACCGCCCTGGGCGACATGTACCTCCAGGCCGTCGGCGGACATGGCCCGGGCCATCGCGCCGGCCCGCACCTGATGGCCGATGCCCAGCAGATGCTGGACGTGGAACAGGACCTTTGCCGGTGCGTTGCGGACAGGCATCGGGGATCACAGGGCGATGTTCAAAGCCGCGGCCGTCGGCGTTCCGTCGCCGTCCAGCGTGAAAAGGTGGACACAGTCGTCCTGCAACCTGACCGGCGGCTTGCAGGTCATGTCCCAGTCTGCGGCCAGCGCATAGATCGCGCGGATCACCCCCTTGTGGCAGACCGCGACGGTGGGCTGGCCCGCGGCGGCGGTGTCCCGCAGGAACGGCCGCAGCCGGCCCTGAACGTCGCGTGGGCTTTCGCCGCCCGGCGCCTGGAAATCCAGGCCGCGCGCCTCCCAGGCCGCCATCAGGTCGCCCAACTGCGCGCGCAGGTCCTCCAATCTGGATCCCTCCCACTCGCCCCAGGCCATTTCGATCAGGCGCGCATCGACCCCCACGACGCGGCCGGTCAGAATGCTGGCGGTTTCCTGACAGCGACCAAGCGGGCTGGAAACCCAGTCGAAGCCGTCGACCTGGCCGGGCAAGGACCAGCGCCCGACCTTTTCGCGCCCCGCCGCGCTGAGGGGGACGTCGCTGGTCCCCTGGACCAGCTTGCGCGCGTTCCAGTCTGTCGGGCCATGGCGGATCAGGGCAAGCTGGGTCATGGTCGCGACCGCGCCGCCGCGGCCTCCACCACGCCGCCGACAACAGCGGCCGCGCGGGACAGACCGTGTTCGCCGGCGACCGTCTCGCGCGCCGCCCGGCCCATTGCGTGGCGACGCGCGGCGTCGTCGTCGGCGCGAACCAGCAAACCGGTTGCGCCGTCCCGCACGATCGCCGCAACGCCGGGGGACTCGCCGGCCACCGCCGCGAGCCCGACCGCCTGCGCCTCCAGCAGGGCGAGCCCATAGGCCTCGTTGGCCGCTGGCCAGACGAACAAATCGCAGGCGGCCTGCACCGCCAGAACGTCGGAGGCGTCGAGCCGGCCTAGAAACCGGGCCCTGCCGGCAAGGCCGACCGCCGCCTCCACCTCGGGCCGCGCCGGCCCGTCCCCGATCACCAACAGTTCCCAGGAACGGTCCGCAATCCGTTGCAGCGCCGCCCCCAGCGCACGGTAGGAGCACAGCTTGTCGCCCGGGCGCATCATTCCCGTCGCAACCAGCCAGGGACGCGCCTGATCAAGGCCCAGACTGCGCCCGAGTTTCGCACGTCGTTCTGCGCGGGCGGCGTGCGCACGGTCGGCCTCGGCCAAGTCCAGGAAGGGTGGCAGATGCCCGGACGCGCAGCCGCTGCGCAGGTAGGGGCGGACGCAGGCCTCGTCGACGGGGTTCATGTGAATGATGCCGTCCAACTGGCCGAGCGCGGCGCGCACCGCCGCATGGCCCAATGCCCATGGCCCGTGCTCCTGCTTGGGCGCAAAACTCGCTTCGGCCGCCACATAAGGTACCGCCAGGCTGCGGCACACCGACGGCCCGATCCAATCGGGCGCCTTGTGATACAGGTGATAGGTGAACCAAAGGTCCGGCGGCGACCCGCGATGGCGTTCCACGTAGCGCCGCGCCAGCGCCTGGCCGCGCCGCAACAGCCGCTCCTGCGCGGCGGCGCTTCCGTCGCCGTTCCACGCCCGCAGATGCGAGGCCACGGCGACGTCGTGCCTGCCCTGCCGCAGGGCGCGCATCAACAGCCGTGCGACGCGGCGGTCGCCGCTGGGCACCGCGTGCGCGGGTGACTTCATCGGGGCGTAGAACGCGACGCGCATGGGTTCGGCCTTCAGGCCGCCAGCGTCTCTTTGGTCAAGCCGAACCGTGCCGCGACCTGGTCGAGGCAGACGTCAAAGGAAAACCGGCTGCGGACCGTGTTCTCGCAGGCGGCGCCCAGCCGGGCCCGCAGGTCCGGCTCGGCGATCAGGCGGGCCAGGGCCTGCGCCGCTGCGCCGACGTCGCCCGGCGCCACAAGCAGCCCGGACCGGCCGTCGGAAATCAACTCGCCCACCGCGGAGACGTCGGTGGCCAGCACGGGCAGACGCTGGCTCCCCGCTTCCAGCAGGACATTGGGCAGGCCGTCGCGGTCGCCGTCGTCGCCGATCTTGGGCATCAGTGCGAACAGGTCCGCCTGACGCAGTTCCTGAAGCACCGTTTCATGGGGTTGGGCGCCGCGCCAGATGATCCGATCGGCCAGGCCCATCCTTGCCGCGGTCGTCTTCAACTGCGCCAGCAGGTCGCCGCCGCCGATATGCACGAACCGCCAGTGCATGTCCGCTGGCAGTCGTTGCAGGGCCGCCAGCAGGTCTTCGTAGCCCTTCTTCGGAACGGCGCGGCCGACCGAAACGATTGTCACGGGATTGGCCGGATCGCTGCCGTCGCGCATCCTGGCGCGGACGGGCGGCGGCGCGAACCGCGCCACGTCCAGGCCGTGATAGGCCAGATGAACGGTATCGTTCCGTGCGGCCAGGGTGCGCAGGTGCTCCGCGCCGATCCGCGTGCAGGTCACCAGCCAGCGCATCGCCTCCAGCTTTTCCCTGATCTCCCAGTCCGGCGTGGTCCAGATGTCCTTTGCGTGCGCCGAAACGCTCCACGGCAGACCGGTCATGACGGCCGCATAGCGGGTGACGGACGCCGGGGTGTGCAGGAGGTGGGCGTGCAGCCAGGTCACGTCCGCCGGCAGCTCGGCCGCCAGGACGCAGGCCTGACCGAACCGGCGCACACGGTTGCGCGTGGGATCGCGGGCCAGGTCGGCCAGCCAGATGCGCCGCGCCTGCGCATAGCCGGCCAGCCGCCGCGCGGCCCGCCATCCACGCCAGACCCGGGCCGGCGCGTCGTGCAGGTACTCGGGCAGGTAGGCGACCGGCGCCTCGATCTCGCGATGCACGGGGTGCACCGCGCCGTCCGTGGGGTGCCGCAGGGAGACGATGCGGATGTCCATGCCGCGGCGCTCCAGCCCGCGGATTTCCTGGGCGATGAAGGATTCCGAAAGCCGGGGATAACCTTTGAGGACGAATGCGACAGCCAAGGATCAGGCCCGCCGCTTGTCCTGCCGGTACCAGGGGCGCGGACGTTCGATCAGCTGACGCGCCAGCCGGTCGACATTGTCCAGCCCGTCCATCAGGCCGGGCACAACCACCTCCGACGGCCGCTTCTGCTGCGGCAGCTGGCGCAGTGCCGTCGCCATCGCCTGAGGATCGCGCCCGCCGCGATCGCACAACATCGAAACCAGGCCGAGGCCGCGCGCCTTGCTGGCCCGGATGAACTGCTCCATGCGCGGTTCGGTGCGCGGCACGATGACGGCGCGTTTGTCGAACGACAGAATCTCGCAGAAGGTGTTGTAGCCGCCCATGGCGACCACGCCGACCGCCTGCGCCATCAGGCCCTCAAGATGCGCGTCGAAGGTGATCGCCCGGACATTGTCCAGTCGGTCGGCACGCTCGCAGAACTCCCGCTGCCGCTCGGAGTTCATGAACGGGCCGGTGACGATCAGCGCGTCGTGGGGCAGGTCGGGCGACGACTCGTGGGCGCTGAGCACCCAATCGACAAGCTCCTCGCCGTCGCCGCCGCCCCCGGGTGTGACCAGGACGAAGGGCGGTTGGGGCTCGGCGTGCATCCGATAGGCAGCCGCGTCGGGCGGCGAAGTCCGGCGCAGATAGCCGGTATAGACGGTCTTGCGACGGACCGAGTCGGGCACGGAGATTCCGGCCATGGGATCGCAGATCTGCGGCAGCCCATAGACCCAGATCGAATCGTAGAGCTGGGACAGGGCCGGCACGACGTTCTTGCGCCGCCATTCCGGCTCCAACAGGGCGGGTTCGTCCATCACGTCGCGCAGGCCCAGGGCCAGCGGCGTGCCGCGCGCTTTCAGCATGGCCAGGGTTTCGCCGACCTCGCCCTGCAGGCCCAATGGCTCCTTGTCGACGATGAACAGGTCCGGGTCGAAGATATCCGCGGTGTGGCGGATGATCGACGCCCGCATCGCCAGAGTCTCTTCGATGTCCAGGCGCAGCTTCAGTGAGGTGTAGTCGCCGTTCCGAAGCTTGATGATGCCGGGGATCCGAACGAAGTCCACCCGCGACCTGAAGTCGAAGCTGCCGATGATCGGCGAGCCGGTCAGGATCAGGACCGAGAGATCCTTGTTCCGCTCGACCAGGGCGTGCGCGACGGCCCGGCAGCGGCGCAGGTGGCCCAAGCCGAACGTGTCGTGACTGTAAACGAGGACGCGCACGTCGCCCCGCGCACCCGCCAAGGCCATCCCCACGACCCCTTTGCCTGTTTTGCCCTGTTTCCCAAACTATGCATGAATTAGCGGTACCCAGGAAGAGGCATTGTCACTCGGACCGGTGGTTGCGGTCATTTACCCTGTATCACCGGTGGGATAGAGTCGCGCGGAACTGGATGAAACGGCTAGCGCCGGACGGGTCTCTCGCGGCCCCTGCGGCGCGGATCGGCGGCATGGAACCAACCATCTTTCAATACGTCCTGCGCTACAGCAAGCCGCAGCAGGTCTTTGTCATTACGCTGACGCTGGTCTATTTCCCGTTCCAGTACCTGGCCCTGGAACTGCCGAAGATCATTGTTAACGATGCGGTGCAGGCCGTCGGCGAGCCGCCTTATATTCTGCCGGTTTTCCGGATCAACATCCCCATCGACCTGGAGCAGATCGGCTTTCTGCTGGTCCTGTGTTTCGTTTATCTGGGCCTGGTTCTGATCACCGGGCTGTTGAAGTACTACACCAACGTTTATCGCGGCCGGCTGGGCGAGCGCATGCTTCGCCGCCTGCGCTACCAGCTCTATTCCCGCATTCTGCGCTTCCCCCTGCCCCATTTCCGGCGGACCAGCCAGGGCGAGGTGATCCCCATGATCACCGCTGAGGTCGAGCCGCTGGGCGGCTTCATGGGTGATGCGTTCGCCGGACCGCTGTTCAACGGCGGCCAGCTGATCATCATCCTGGGCTTCATCATGATCCAGAACTGGTGGCTGGGCGTCGCGGCGGTGGCGCTTTATCCGCTGCAGATCTACCTGATCCCCAAGCTGCAGAGAAAGGTCAACGAGCTGGGCAAACAGCGCGTTCAGCAGGTCCGCAAGCTGTCCGGCCATATCGGCGAGACCATCTCCGGCATCACCGAGGTGCATTCCAACGACACCTCGAACCTGGAGCTGGCCCGGTTCACCGACCGGATGTGGCAGATCTTCAAGATCCGCTACGAGATCTTCATCCGGAAGTTTTTCATCAAGTTCCTCAACAACTTCATCGCCCAGCTCACACCGTTCTTCTTCCTGTCGATCGGCGGCTGGCTGGTGATCGAGGACCAGTTGACGATCGGCGCGCTGTTGGCCGTGCTGGTCGCCTACAAGGACATCTCGCCGAGCTGGAAGGAGCTTCTGACCTGGTACCAGCAGAAAGAGGACATGCGCATCAAGTACGACCAGGTCGTACGTCAGTTTGCGCCCAAGGGAATGCTGGAAGAGGATCTGCTGCACGACGAGGCAGGCGCCGACCAACCGTTGAGCGATGATCTGGTCATCCAGGCCGTCACGCTGGAGGACGAGGACGGCACGAAGATACTGGACGGCGTGAATTTCACTGTGCCCGTGTCGGCCAAGGTCGGCATTGTCGGTGACGCCAACAGCGGCAAGGACGAGCTGGCCCAGATTCTTGCCTGCTTGCTGTCCGCGACACGCGGATCGGTCACCATAGGTGGACGCGACCTGAAGACACTGCCAGAGGCGGTGACCGGGCGCCGGATCAGCTATGTGGGCGGGAATGCCTATCTCTACTCCGCGTCGCTTGGCGAGAATCTGATCTACGGCCTGAAGCACAGGCCCCAGAGCGGCGAGGTCGAGGTAGAGGGCGACCCGGACTATGTCCACGAAGCCAAGCTGACGGGCAATATCGCATACAACTACAATACCCAGTGGATCAGCTACGACGAGGCGGGCGTGCCTGGCCAGTCCGAGCTGCTGTCGGAAATCCTGACCGTCCTGAAGCTCGTCGAGCTGGACGACGTCTATCGCATGGGACTGCGCGGGGTCGTCGATCCGGTCGCCCGGCCGGACATAGCCGATGTCCTGCTGAAGGCCAGGTTCGCGCTGCGCGACCGTCTGTCCGACCCGGCGCTGGCGGAGCTGGTCGAGCCGTTCGACGTCACCCGTTACAACACCAACGCGACGGTGGCCGAGAACCTGCTGTTCGGCAAGCCAGTGGGCGACGAGTTCGATGTCGAGCGGCTTGCCGAGAACGGCTACGTGCGGGGCATCCTGGACAAGGTCGGTCTGACCGACGAATTTCTGTCGATCGGCCGGCAAGTGGCGGAAACGATGATCGAGCTGTTCGCCGGCCTTCCGCCCGGCCACGAGTTCTTCGAGCGGTTCAGCTTCATCCGTTCCGACGACCTGCCGGACTATCCGGCGATCCTGTCGCGCGCCGACCGCGGACTTGAGGCGCTGACCGAAGACGAACGCCTGCGGCTGCTGTCGCTGCCGTTCAAGCTGGCGCCTGCCCGGCATCGTCTGGGCCTGATCGAGGAAGAGATCCAAGGCCGGATTCTGGAGGCGAGACGGCTTTTCGCGGAGAGCCTGCCCGAGAACCTTCACGGCGCGGTCGCCTTCTTCAACGCCGATCAGTACAATCCGGCCGCGTCGGTCCAGGACAATATCCTGTTCGGCAAGATCGCCCACGGACAGGCGCAGTCGGAGACCAAGATCGGCAACCTTTTGTCCGACGTGATCGAGAGCCTGTCGCTGCGCGACACGGTGATCCAGCTTGGGCTGGACTTCCAGGTCGGCGTCGGCGGGTCCCTGCTGTCGGTGCTGCAGCGCCAGAAGATCTCGATCGCAAGGGCGTTGATCAAGCGGCCCGATCTGCTGATCGTCAATGACGGATCGTCGGGCATGGATCCGCCGACCGAATCCCGAATCATGAACCGGGTGCTGGATCACGTCGGCGACAAGGGCGCGATCTACATCCTGAACCAGGTGTCGAATGCCAGTAAATTCAGCCATATCATCGTCATGCAACACGGTCGGGTGGCCGAACAGGGCGATTTCGCGGCGCTGCGCGAGACCGGCGCGGCGCTTCCCGAACTTCTGGCGGCAAGCTAGATCCTGACTGGGGGATAGAATGAGTTTACAGCAAGAAGTCGAACTGCTTCGCAACACCCCGCTTTTCGCCAACATCGAAGCGTCGAAGCTGAAGCTGATCGCTTTCACCGCCGAGCGGCTGAAATACCAGGCCGGCGATGTCCTCTTCAATCAGGGCGAGATCGGCGATGCCGCCTATATCATCATGAACGGCGAAGCCGACGTTTTGGTGAACGCGCCGGACGGCCCGTTGTGCGTGGCCACCTTGAAGACCAACGACATTGTCGGCGAAATCGCCATCCTGTGCGATGTCCCCCGGACCGCGACCGTTCAGGCCAAGTCCGACCTGACTACATTGTGCATCTCAAAGGACCTGTTCTTCCGGCTGGTCTGCGAATTCCCCCAGATTGCGGTGGAACTGATGCGCGAGCTCGCCCACCGGGTCGAAGAAACGACCGGCAAGTTGCGCCAGGCAACGGCAAACGGCTGGGGCGCCGACGGCCCAATGTCACGACTGGACAGTGCGATCCGGCGCCCGCAGGCGCAACGCAGTTGCCTGAACGCGGCCTGCGATCTGATCGGGGAAGTGCCCGGCATCGTCCTGGAGCTCGGGCTGGGCAACGGCCGGACCTACGACCATCTGCGTGAACTGATGCCGGATCGCGAGATCTTCGTTTTCGAGCGCCAGATCGCGGCCCACCCCGACTGCATCCCCGACGACGCGCACCTGTTCCTGGGCGACCTGGGCGAGACACTGCCGCCGGCAGTTCAGCGTTTCGCCGGCACCGTGGCGCTGGTCCACAGCGATATAGGCACCGGCGACGGCGGCTACAACGCGGAGATTGCTGCCTTTCTGAGCGGCGCGCTGGGCCCCGTGCTCGCGCCCGGCGCCTTGGTCGTCAGCGACCAGCGCATTGCGATTGCCGGCTGCGCGCCGGTCGACCCGCCAGCGGACATCCAGCAGGACCGCTACTTCATGCTGCGGAAGGGGTAGCGGCGCTGTTTCTTTTTCCTTCTCCCCGAGGGGAGAAGGTGGCCCGAAGGGCCGGATGAGGGGGTTCGGGTCTTACAAACCCACCCCGATATCCACCACCACGGGCGCGTGGTCCGACGGCTGTTCCCAGCCGCGGGCCTCCTTCAGGATCTCCGCGGCTTCCAGCCGTTCGGTCAGGTCAGGGGTGACCCAGACATGGTCCAGCCGCCGTCCCTTGTCCGCCGCCTGCCAGTCGCGGGCGCGGTAGCTCCACCAGGTATAGAGCTTGCGGTCCGCCGGCACGAAGTGGCGCACCGCGTCGACCCAGTCGTGGGCCCGCTGGGCGCGTGTCAGTTTCTCCACCTCCTCCGGCGTGTGGCTGACGACTTTCAGAAGCTGCTTGTGCGACCACACGTCGTTTTCCAAGGGCGCGATGTTCAGGTCGCCCACCAGAACCTTCGGCACGCCGTTGGCCCGGGAGAACACCTCCGTCATCTCGTCGACGAAGGCCAGCTTGTGCGCGAATTTGTCATTCGCATCCGGATCCGGCACGTCGCCGCCGGCCGGAACGTAGAAATTGTGGATCTCCAGTCCCGAGGCGAAGGCGATCGCGCCGTGCCGGCAGTCCTGCTTGCCGCACCAGTCCTTCTGCGGCAGCGCCGTGAACGGGTGTTTCGACAGGATCGCGATACCGTTGTAGCTCTTCATCCCGCGGATCAGGGCATGTCCGAAACCCATCTCCTCAACGCCGTTGCGCGGAAACGAGCCGTCCGCGACCTTGGTTTCCTGCAGGCAGACCACGTCCGGTTCGAGATCCCGGACAAGACGCCGGAGCTGGTCCAGCCGCAGCCGGACCGAGTTGATGTTCCATGTCACCAGTCGCATGAAGGCGCGATTCCTATTCGGTTTGTCGGCGCGAAATTACACCGAACCGGACGCGATGGCGGGACTAATCGCTGGACTGCCATGTTGCAGACATGGCGACGCCCGGTCAGGGGGGGCGACCGGGCGCCTTCTTTTTTCCGTGCAGGAGACCAGGAGCTTGCTGCTCTGGCTGGACTTCACCGGGGCGGGTGAAGACCATATGCGGCACCGTTGCGCAGCACCACATCGAAAAGGATAGTCCAGGCGTATACGTTAGGCAATGTAAAAAACCCACACGGCGGTAGGGATATACCGGCGGAAAATAAACTCAGGCCGCTGCGGCGCCGGCGCCGCGATCGCGGCGGGCGCGCAGGCGGGCCCGTGCGGCATCGCCGAAGGCGTGGTACATCGCCTGGCTCAGCGGCCATTCCAGCGCGATCGGGTGTTCCGGGTGCCATTGCACGGACAGCGTAAAGGCTTTCGCGTCCTTGACGCTGACCGCCTCGACCACGCCGTCATGGCTGACCGCCTCGACGAACAGCTCGTCCGCCGGCCGGTCGATCGCCTGGCCGTGCAGCGAATTGACCATCACGTCTCCCGGTCCGCCGGCCAATTCCTCCAGCAGGCCACCCGGCTGCACCGTTACCGGGTGGCGGGCGCGGTAGCGCTCGTCGGGCGGAAGGTGCCGTTCCATGCGGTGATCGTCCTTGCCCGGCACCTCCTCAAGATGCTGGTGCAGCGTTCCGCCCAGGGCGACGTTCAGTTCCTGGTGACCGCGGCAGACCGCGAAGGCCGGCACGCCCGTGTCCAGCGCGGTCCGGATCAGCGGCAGGATGGTCTGGTCGCGCGCCGGGTCGTGCAGGACGCCTTCGCGGCTGGGCGGCCCCTCGTAATGGTGCGGCTCCACGTTCGACGGGCTGCCGGTCAGGAAAAGGCCGTCCAGGCGCTCGAGCAGCACCCTGCAATCGTACCAGTCGCCCAGCGGCGGGATCAGGATGGGGATGCACTTGGCCCCGTTGGCGACCGAGGTGACGTATTTCTCGCCCACCCTGAAATTGCGGTGCTCGTCGCTGTCCAGGGTGCAGGCGGAGACGCCGACCAGCGGATGGATTTCGTGTGTCATCGCCAATTGGCTAGCACGGCGTCGCCGCCGGGGCAAGCGACCGCGGTCGCCGCCCGGTCACAAGTCATTGAATTCATGTGTTAACCGGTCGCATTGAAAAGTCGCCGGCAGAATGCGATTTAGCTGGCATGGAATTGGATCTGGATACCCTGGTGAAGCTGAAGGGTGCCGCGATCGCGGCGTGGTTCGCCTTGTTCTTCGCCGCCGAACGCCTGGTCCCGATGGCGGTCAACGGGCCAGCCGGCCGCGGCGCCTGGATGCGTTTGGGCCGAAACATCGGTTTGTTCCTGGTCAATGTGGTGCTGTCCCGTTTCGTCGTGATCCCCGTTTCGGCCCTGGCGGCGACCTATGCCTGGGACTGGCGGCCCGCCTGGTGGGGCGGCCTCGGCGGGCTGGCGCTGGACCTGGTGATCCTGGATTTCTGGATCTACTGGTGGCACCGCGCCAATCACGAAGTCCAACTGCTGTGGCGCTTCCACGAGGTTCATCACCTCGACGGTTTCCTGGACACAACGTCGGCGGTGCGATTCCATTTCGGCGAGGTGTTGCTGTCGGCCGGCGTGCGGGCCGTGGTGATCATCGCGCTCGACATCCCCTTGCAGTCGGTGCTGGTGTTCGAGACGGCGGTCCTGTTGGCGGCCCTGTTCCAGCATTCAAACGTGCGCCTGCCGGACAGCCTGGAACGGGCGCTCTCCCTGGCGATCATCACGCCATCCTGGCATTGGATGCATCACCATGCGCTGCGCGTCGACACGGATTCCAACTACGGCAACCTGTTCAGTTTCTGGGACCGGCTGTTCCGGTCGAAATGCAAACACCAGCGCACGGCAGACATGACGATCGGTGTCGAAGGGATCCGAGAGAAATCTCTGCTGCCGTTGTTGGGCAGGCCGTTCATGCCGCGGGCCTGAGCGGCTCGACCGGTTATTCAGTCGCGCTGCTTGCCCCGCCAGGGATTGACGAAACGGAACAGATCCCGCTCCAGCGGCAAGCCGAAGCGGGGTTGAACCAGGGTCACCCGGGTCGCGGCGCCCTGGGCGTCGACCACGGTCCACTGCCTCAGCGCCAGCGGACGGTCGGTGAAGGTGAGCACGATGGAACCGGAATCGGGCTCGTCTTCCTGGATGATGCGCAGCCGGTAAAGGCCGGCTTCGTGCCGGAAGTCCGTCAGCGTCAGCCCGTCTTCGAAGCTGAATTCCTCGCGCAGCAGAAAATAGGCCGGCGTCTGGGGCAGCGGCAGGTAGGTGACTTGCTCCAGCTTGTGGTCCACATAGATGAAATCGGACCCGTCGGCGACCAGCAGGTACGGGACAGGGTCGTCGTACTCGAACCGCATCCGACCGGGACGTTCCATGAAGAAGCCGCCCTCCACGTAGGAGCCGTCCGCGTTCGACTGGATGAACCGGCCGTGCGCCGTGGTCAGATCGTTCAGATAGCCCTGTATCGTATCGACGGTCGCCCGGTCCTGGTCCGACAAGGTGATCGGCACCGCCGGCGCGGCGCCGGCGGGCGCGCTTGCCCAGGCAACGGCCAGGGCGACAAGCGCGGCGGCAAGCGCGTCAGTCGACCGGCGCGCTGTGATCCTGGACCAGCACTTCGCGCTTGCCCACGTGATTGGCCTTACTGACAACGCCTTCCTTCTCCATCTTCTCGATGATCCGCGCGGCCCGGTTATAGCCGATTTGCAGATGACGCTGAATGAAGCTGGTGGAGGCCTTGCCCTCGCGCGCCACCACCGCCACAGCGCGATCGTACAGCTCATCGCCGGAACCGCCGCCCCCGCCGTCGACGCCCGGCAGGACTTCGCCGAAATCGTCTTCGTCGGTGACCCCTTCGATATAGGACGGTTCAGCCTGGGATTTTAGGTGGTGGCAGACCGATTCGACCTCACCGTCGTCGACGAAGGGGCCGTGAACGCGGGTGATCCGCCCGCCGCCGGCCATGTACAGCATGTCGCCGCGGCCCAGAAGCTGTTCCGCGCCCTGCTCGCCCAGGATCGTGCGGCTATCGATCTTCGACGTGACCTGGAAGCCGATGCGGGTCGGGAAGTTGGCCTTGATGGTGCCGGTGATCACGTCGACCGAGGGGCGCTGGGTCGCCATGATCAGGTGGATGCCGGCGGCCCGGGCCATCTGCGCCAGCCGCTGGATCGATGCCTCGATATCCTTGCCGGCCACCAGCATCAGGTCCGCCATTTCGTCGACCACCACCACGATGTATGGCAGCGGCGTCAGGTCCAGCGGCTGTTCCGCGACGATCGGCTGGCCGGTGTCCTGGTCGAAGCCGGTCTGCACCCGCCGGGTCAGCACCTCGCCCTTCTTGCGCGCATCGGCCAGGCGCTTGTTGTAGCCCTCGATGTTGCGAACGCCCAGCTTGGACATGGCGCGGTAGCGCTCTTCCATCTCGCGCACGGTCCATTTCAGCGCGACCACCGCCTTCTTGGGGTCGGTCACGACCGGCGCCAGCAGGTGCGGAATGTTGTCATAGACAGACAGTTCCAGCATCTTCGGGTCGATCATGATGAAACGGCAGGCGTCCGGGCCGTGGCTGTAGAGCAGCGACAGGATCATGGCGTTGACCCCGACCGATTTGCCCGAGCCGGTGGTGCCGGCGATCAGCAGGTGCGGCATCCGGGCGAGATCGGCGGTCACCGGTGTGCCGCCGATATCCTTGCCCAGGATCAGCGGCAGCTTGGCGCCGGAATCCTCGTATGCCGTCGAGGCCAGGAGGTCGCGCAGCTGCACCAGCTCGCGCCGGGCGTTGGGCAGCTCGATGCCGATCACGTTGCGGCCGGGCACCGTGGCGATGCGCACGGAAACCGCGCTCATCGAACGGGCGATGTCGTCCGACAGTCCGATCACCCGGCTGCTTTTGGTGCCCGGCGCCGGTTCCAGTTCGTACAGCGTCACCACGGGGCCGGGGCGCACCTGTTCGATCACGCCGCGCACGCCGAAATCGTCCAGCACGCCCTCCAGGATGCGGGCGTTCTGTTCCAGCGCGTCCTCGTTCTGCTGCGCCCGGCCCGGCGCCACCGGTTCGGCCTCGCCCAGCAGCTCCAGCGGCGGCAGGTTGAAGGCCGCCGCCGGTCCTTTCAGATCCAGGCTGCGCTGGCGTTCCTTCGAGGCGCGGCGGCTGGGTTTGAGCGCAGGAGACTTGGTTGCGATCTTCGGGGCCCGCGGCGCACGCAGTTCGGGCGCCGGCTTGGGTTTGCGTGCAGGCCGCGCGTCGGCGCCGATGCGCGGTTCGATCCGTTCCCCCGCGGCGTGGCGTTTGACCGCCATGGCCGCTTCGTTGATGGCGTCGCGCACGACGCCGCGGCGCCCGATGGACCTGCCGACCCGCCCGAACAGGCGACCGATCCGGCGTGCCCCGCCGGCCCATTCGCCCAGCCGGTAGCCCAGCGCGAAATAGGCCATGATCAACGTCAGCCCGCCCACGGCCAGCGCGACCTGTTGCGGGCCGGCCATCGGCAGGGCCAGCCGCACCAGGTCGATGACCTGGTTCAGCAACAGCCCGCCGCCGAAACCGCCCAGCCCGACGGCCAGCGGCCAGTTGGCGGGCGCTTGCGCGGCGGCGAGCGCGATCGCGGCCGATACGACGGCCATCGGCGCCAGCGCGAGCCGGATCCAGGGCCATGTCAGGCGGTGCATGGTGACCAGGCGCCAGCCCCATGCCACCAGAAACAGCGTCAACAGCGCGGCGGCGAGCCCCAGACTTTGCAGCAACAGGTCGGCGACCACCGCGCCCAGCCAGCCCAGGAGGTTGTCGACCGGTCCGCCCGAGGCGGTGTTCAACGAGGGATCGGTGGGCGCATAACTGGCCAACGCGCCGAACAGGGCGACGCCGGCGCCGATCATGGCGACGCCGCACAGCTCGATCAGACGGCGACGGATCGCGGCGGGCACGCCTTCCGGCAGGAAGGTCTGCTTGCGCACCGCAGTGGTTCGGCCTGCCACGGTTCCTATCCTCCTAACGTCTCTGCAATCCGGTCCAGCGCCCGCGCGCACCGGTCCCGGTCATGCACCAGCGCAACCCTGATATGGGCGGCGCCGGGGTTGTTTCCGGCGGCGTCCGGCCGCGCCATGTAGGCGCCCGGCATGACCTTGACGCCGGCCTCGGTCCACAGCCGGCGCGCCGCCTGTTCGCCGTCGCCCACATCCAGCCACAGGAAGAAGGCGCCGTCGGGGCGGCGATAGCCGTCCAGATGCCCCAGGCGGTCATCAGCCAGGTCGAACAGGCCTGTGTAATGGGCGCGCGCCGCGGCGACATGGTCCTCGTCGCGCCACAGCGCCGTTGCCGCTGCCAGCAACGGGCCGGGCACCTGCGCCCCGCCATAGCCGCGCAGCATGGTCAGGGTCTCGATCAGGGCCGGATCGCCGGCGACGAAACCGCAGCGCAGGCCCGGCGCGCCGGACCGTTTGGACAGCGAATTGAAGGTCAGCACGTTGTCGAACGACGGCCCCATGGCGGCGCGGGCCTCCAGCGGCCCCGGCGGCTTGGTATGCGAATAGATTTCCGAATAGCACTCGTCCACCGCCAGCACGAAATCGTGCCGGCGCGCCAGCGCAATCCATTGGACCAGATCCTCCAGGCTTGCCACCGCGCCGGTGGGGTTGGACGGTGTGCACAGATAGGCCAGCGCCGTCCGGTCCAGCAGCCCGGCGTCCAGGTTTTCGAGGCGTGGCAGGTATCCGGTTTCCGCGGTCGCCGGCAACGGCACGGACTCGGCGCCCGCAGCCGCGGCGGCGCCGTAATAGACGTGATACATCGGGTTGGGCATCAGCAGTACCGGTTGTGCGTCGGTCCCGTCGGCCTTGGCGGCGACCGCCATCAGGCCCGCCTGGAACAGCGCCTCGCGGGTGCCGGAAACCGGGATGATCATGCGGGCAGGATCGATGCTGTCCGGGTCAAGCCCGTAACGGCGGACCAGCCAGTCGGCGACCGCCGCGCGGTGGTCTTCGGTACCCGCCAGCGGCGGATACTTGCCCCACAGCGCCGCATTATCGTGGATGATCTCCGCGACGAAGGCGGGCGGCTGTCCCTGCGGCTCACCAATGTGCATCGGCGTCGGCGTCTCTCCCGGCGCAAGATCCTGCAACAGCGCCGCCAGGCGCCGGTACGGATAGTCGAACAGCGGGTCGATGCGGGTCACGGGGGGGCCAGGGTGTTGCCAAGTACAAAGCAGAAACAAATCGGGCCCACTTTATCCGCGCCCGCCGCCCATCTCAAGCGGCGCCACGGATGAATCATACATCATCTTGGGGCGGACCGCACCATCCGCCACAATTTGGCCGAGTCGCGGTTTTCGAGAACTAAAGCTGGACAAAGAAAGAAAAGGCCCGGACGGGGTGAGTGCGTCCGGGCCTGACAAGTCTTGGGAGGGTTTCTTGGCAGTTACACGGTCTGCGACCCTTGGCCGAACTCGGGATAGGCTTCCATCCCCAGCTCCGCCCGGTCCAGTCCGAGGGCTTCGTCTTCCTCGTCGGCGCGGATGCCGATGGAGACCTTCAACAGGCCCCAGACGATGGCGCTGCAAACCACGGTGAAGGCGCCGACCGCCAGGATGCCGATGACCTGTGTGACCAGGCTGCCGCCGCCGAAGATGCCGACCGCCAGTGTGCCCCAGATGCCGGCGACCAGGTGGGCCGAGACGGCGCCGACCACGTCGTCGATCTTCAGCTTGTCGAGCATCGGCACGGCGAACACCACCAGGACACCGCCGATGGCGCCGACCACGATCGACAGGAAGTGGTTGGTCAGGTCCGGACCGGCCGTGATCGACACCAGCCCGGCAATCGCGCCGTTCAGTGCCATGGTCAGATCGATCTTCTTATAGATGATCTGGGTCAGGACGATCGCGGCGACGCAGCCGGCGGCTGCGGCCAGGTTGGTGTTGGTGTAGACGATGGCCATCCAGGTGGCGTCCGACGCGCTGCCCAGCGCCAGGACCGAGCCGCCGTTGAAGCCGAACCAGCCCAGCCACAGGATGAAGGTACCCAGCGTGGCCAGCGGCAGGCTGGCGCCCGGCATTGCGTTGACCGTACCGTCGGGGCCGTACTTGCCCTTGCGCGGACCCAGGATGATCGCGCCCACCAGCGCGGCCCAGCCGCCAACGGAATGGACGATGGTCGAACCGGCGAAGTCGGAGAAGCCCATCTCCGACAGGAATCCGCCGCCCCAGCTCCAGGCGCCCTGGATCGGGTAGATCACGGCGGTCAACACGACCACGAAGATCACGAAGGGCCAGAACTTGATGCGTTCGGCGACCGTGCCCGACACGATCGACGCCGCCGTGGCGACGAAGACCATCTGGAAGAACCAGTCGGATTGCACGGAATATCCGTTGCTGACGACCGCCGCGACCATCTCTTCGGTGGCCTCGTCGGCGCCCAACAGCGCCAGTTCCGCCTCGGACGGGTTGTAGAAGGCGCCGGCCAGCGAACCGATATAGCCGCTGACGTCCACATACATCAGACCGTAGCCGACCAGGTAGTACATGATGCCGGCGGTGGAATAGAGCGCGATGTTCTTCAGGCAGATGGTCGCGGTGTTTTTGGTCCGCACCAGGCCGGATTCCAGCATCGCAAAACCGGCGGCCATCCACATCACCAGGAAGCCGCTGACCAGGAACTGGAACGTGTTGAAGACATAGGCCGTTTCTTCCGAGACCGCGGCCTGTGCGGGCAGTGCCGCCAGTGCGGACCCGATCGCTCCGGCAAGCACCAGCCGGACCGTTGTTTTCAAAAGGTTCGTCATTGTTTCCCCAAAGCTCCTTTAAATCGCGTCCGCATTGACTTCGCCGGTCCGGATCCGGACGGCCTGCTGAACGTCGTAGACAAAGATCTTGCCGTCGCCGATCTGGCCGGTGTTGGCGGCCTTCTGGATCGCCTCGACAACCTGTTCCACCAGGTCGTCCGGGACGGCGATCTCGATCTTCACTTTCGGCAGGAAGTTCACGGCGTATTCCGCGCCGCGGTAGATCTCGGTTTGCCCTTTCTGGCGCCCGAAGCCCTTGACCTCGCTGACGGTAAGGCCTTGCACGCCTAACGCCGTCAAGGACTCACGGACTTCGTCCAGCTTGAAGGGCTTAATGATGGCCATAACGAGCTTCATCGTCTGCTTCCCCTCGCCTTCGATTGCTGACTACTCAAACAGTGTTTCGCACGGCCGACCGCCGGGCGCGGCCGGCCACCCGGTAAGGATTTATCAAGAATCGTGCCGGTTTTGCCGCGGTGCAAAAAACCGTTTTCAATCAAACACATATGGAGATTTGCCCAAAATAGAGGCTGGCTGGGGGATCCCTGTCTGCACAAAGAACAGGCAAGCAGGCGAACTTGCCTAAGAAATAGCCAGATCGGTGCCGATCGGGCACCGAAAGCCGGTGCGACGCCGCGACGCTGGACAGGGCGGGTCCGCTCGCCAATTCTAGGGCCATGAATGAGGACAACGGCAAGACGGCGGGGGCGCCGGACGCGGACGTGGTCATTGCCGGCGGCGGCATGGTCGGGCTGACGGCGGCCTGCGCGCTGGCCGGTGCCGGGCTAGATGTGATCGTGGTCGACGCGCTGGTGCCCGAAACCACCCTGGCGCCCGCCTATGACGGCCGCGCCTCGGCCATCGCCCTGGGCTCGGCGCGGATCCTGTCGGGGATCGGCCTGTGGGAGGGCCTGGCCGATGCGGCCGAGCCGATCCTGGGCATCCGGGTGGTGGACGGCCATCCGTTCCGCGGCGTCTCGCCCCTGTTCCTGCACTACGACCACCGGGACGTGGGCGACGAGCCGTTCGGTTACATCATCGAGAACCGCCAGACCCGGCGGGCGCTGGCGGTCCGGGCCGCAGAGCTGCCGGGGCTGGAGGTGGTCGCGCCGGGCCGGGTGATCGGCGTGGACCGGGACGGCTATTCGGCGCGGGCGCACCTGGAGGGCGGCCGCTCGCTTTCCGCCGCGGTGGTGATCGCCGCGGACGGCCGGAACTCGGCCTTGCGCGCCGCCGCGGGCATTCGCACGGCGCAGTGGCGCTACGATCAGAAGTCGATCGTCTGCACCGTGCGGCACGAGCGCGGCCATGCCGGCGTTGCGGTGGAGCTGTTCCTGCCCGGCGGCCCGTTTGCCATGCTGCCGATGACCGGCGGACGCTCGAACGTGGTGTGGAGCGAACGCACCGACCAGGCCGACCGGGTTCTCGCCCTGGACGACGCGGCGTTCCTGGAAGAGCTCAAGCTGCGTTTCGGCGACTGGCTGGGCGAGATCGCGCTGACCGGTCCCCGTTTCGCCTATCCGCTGGGCCTGATCCATGCCGAACGCTATGTGGACGGCCGGCTGCTTCTGGTGGGCGACGCCGGGCATGCGATCCATCCGATCGCCGGCCAGGGCCTGAACATGGGCCTGCGCGACGTGGCGGCCCTGGCCGAGACGCTGGTCGACGCACGGCGTCTGGGCCTGGACGTGGGCGGCGCGGCCACGCTTGCCCGCTATCAGCGCTGGCGCCGGTTCGACAACATGCTGCTGGCCGCGGTCACGGACGGACTGACCCGTCTGTTCTCAAACGACGTGGCGCCTCTGCGCCTGGCCCGGGATCTGGGTCTGGCCGCGGTCAACCGCACGCCGCCGGTCAAACGCTTCCTGATGCGCCACGCCATGGGAATGGTCGGCGAGCTGCCCCGGCTGGTCCGCGGCGAGGCGCTGTAGGGCAGCGGTAACCCCCTCACCCCAACCCCCCTCCCCTCGGGGAGAGGGGCTTTTAGTTCCTTCTCCCCGAGGGGAGAAGGTGGCCCGGAGGGCCGGATGAGGGGGTTACAGGATCCTCAGGGATCCCGGCTCAGCCCGCGCTCTTCCAGCGCCGCCAGGTAGTCGGCCCAGCGTTCGGCGTGGGTCTCGCCCAGGAGGTAGAGATAGCTCCAGGAATAGATGCCGGTGTCGTGCAGGTCGTCGAAGGTCAGGCGCACCGCGTAGTTGCCCACCGGCTCGATCTCCATGATGTTCACGTGCCGGCGCCCGGGCACGAGTTGTTTCTGGGACGGCGAATGGCCCTGCACCTCGGCGCTGGGGCTTTCGACGCGCAGATATTCCGCCGGCAGGGTGAACCGCTTGCCGTCGTCGAAGCTGACGACCAGGCACTTCTCCGACTTGTCCAGGCGGATCTCGGTCGGCCAGGCCTTGGTGCCGTAGTCGGTGCCGGGGCTCATGCCTGGGGTCAGTCGTCCATGGGCCGGGCCTCTTCGGCCAGCATGATGGGGATGCCGTCGCGGATCGGGTAGGCCAGCCGCGCCTGCTCGCTGATCAACTCCTGGGCCTCCTCGTCGTAACGCAGCGGCCCCTTGGTGACGGGACAGACCAGGAACTCCAGCAGCTTGCGGTCGACGCCGCGCTTGCCCCGGACCGGTGTCTGCTCGCTCATGGTCTATTCCCCTCCGCGCTCACTGGGTCTTGCCTTCGTCTTCCTCCGACGACCAGGCGGCGATTTCGACCAGCGTCGTCAGGACCGAGCTGCGCTCGCTGAGCGATCCGGCCTCCAGCAGCGCCTGCTTCTCCGACGGCTCGAACGGGCAGATCATCGACAGCGAGGTGATCAGCCGTTCGGTGGGCGTCTCGGCGATTGCGTCCCAGTTCACCTTCATGCCCTGGGTCTCGAAATAGTGCTTCAACGGCTTCAACAGGAGGTCGCGGTCGATCTCGTCGCCCTCCTCCTCGACCAGGTTCCCTTCGAACCCGGTCCAGTCGGCCACGACCCGGCGATAGCCGCGGATGGTCGACAGTTCCTCGACGCAGGTGAAACGCGCGATCCCTTTCAGCGTGATCAGAAACCGGCCGTCGTCGGTCTCCTCGAACTGGACGATGCGGCCGGCGCAGCCGGTGCGGTAGACCTCCGGCCGGCCCGACCCGTCGCGGGGATTGCAGGGCTGGATCATGCCGATCATGCGGTCGGCGGCCAGCGCGTCGCTGACCATGTTGAGATAACGTTCCTCGAAGATGTTCAGCGGCAGGCAGCCGCGCGGCAGCAGCAGCACGCCGCTCAGCGGAAAGATCGGAACCGTCCGCGGCAGTTGATCCGGATCGGGATCGAACCGGCTCATGAGAACAGGATCGAGGACAATTGACGCCGGGCGGAGACGGCCAGCTCGTTGATCGGGCCCAGCGCCTCGAAGATCTTCAACAGCTGCTTGCGCGCCGCCTCGTCGTTCCAACCGCGGTCGGACTGGATGATCGACAGCAGGTTGTCGCAGGCGGCTTCGGCCTGGCCGGCCGCGAACTGCTCGACCGCCAGGTCGTAGCGGGCCTGCTTGTCGTCCGGGGCGGCCGTCACGGCCGCCTCCAGGGTGGCAAGCTGGCCGACCGATTCCCGGGCCTGGTCCGCAAGCTCCAGCGCGGCGCGCACGGCGGTGACGGCCGGGTCGTTGGCGGCCTCCTCGCCGAGGCTGTCGATGATCTGCCGGGCACTGTCCTGGTCGCCTTCGGCCAACAGGCACTGGGCAAGGCCTGCCGCGGCCTTCACGTTCTTCTGGTCGACCTGCAGGATCTCGGTATAGAGCGCGACGGCGGTGTCCGAATCGCCGGACTGCAGCGCCGCCTCGGCCTGTGCCAGCACGTCGTCCAGCCCCTTGGCGCCGGGGGCGCCGCCGCCGAGGGACGCCAGCTTGTCGATGAAGGCCTTGATCTGGCTTTCCGGCACGGCGCCGACAAAACCGTCCACCGGCCGGCCCTGGAAGAACGCGAACACCGCGGGAATCGACTGGACCCGCATCTGCTGGGCGATCTCCGGATTCTGGTCGATGTCGATCTTGACCAGCTTGACCGCGCCCGCCGCCGCGGTGACGGCCTTTTCGATGACCGGTCCCAATTGCTTGCAGGGCCCGCACCAGGGCGCCCAGAAATCGACGATCACCGGCACGCTCATGCTGTCCTCCAGCACGTCGCGCGCGAAGGTCGCGGTCGTGGTGTCCTTGATCAAGCCGCCGTTTCCTGCCGTCACTGTGTCCGGCGATCCAATTGTCGGGTCCATGTTCCGAGAGTCCGTTTGTTCGTTGTGAAGTTAAATGGCGTCGCCGCGGGTTCCGGGCAAGGGCGCGCCGGTCAGGTCGCCTGGTCCAGCGGTCGGGCGAAGTCGATCATCACGGGATCGTAGCCCTCGTCGGCCAGGAAATCCAACAGCCCGGCGGTGGCGATCGCGACCGTGCGGTCGTTACGCAGGGGGTGGGCGTTGAAGCGGTCGTACGCCAGCAGGCCCTCGTCCAGCACCACCGTGACCCGGCGGGCGGCATCGTTGATCACCCCGAACGGCGTCACCGCGCCGGGAACGACGCCCAACACCTCCATCAACAGGTCCGGGCTGCCGAAGGACAGGCTGCCCGATCCGCCCAGGCGCCGCTTCAGGGCCTTCAGGTCGACGTCGCGGTCTTCCAGCACTGTCGCCAGCCAGATGCGTTTCTTCTTGTCGCGCAGGAACAGGTTCTTCACATGCGCGCCGGGCAGGCTGCCGCGCAGGCTTTGGCTTTCCGAAACCGTGTGCAGCGGCGGGTGCGCGTGGTTCTCGTAGGCGATCCCCAGCGCATCGAAACGGGCGAACAGGGCGTCTTCGGTCTTGGCAGAACGTGCATCCATGGCGGGCGCAGTTTTAGCGCCGAGCGGCCCCTGTCGGCAACGGTGCAGTTGAAAAGGGCGCGCGCCATTCGGCGCTTGCTTTACCATCGCCAATGCGTATGATGCGCGCCGCCTTTAAGGACACGCGGGCGTAGCTCAGGGGTAGAGCGCAACCTTGCCAAGGTTGAAGTCGTGGGTTCGAATCCCATCGCCCGCTCCATTTTCTTCTGGTCCGACCCGGAGACATAGGTAACAGAACGTACCTAAGACATGGGTGACAACCTCGGGCCGAACGGGTTGTCGAGAGGTTGCGGGGTTTTCTGTTCCAAGTCGATATATCCCAGGTCGTAGGTCAT